>MDTE01160701.1_pt1 | contig 57074 bp, 53 predicted proteins | sample 811231 | NCBI WGS metagenome assembly MDTE01 (sample SAMN05326651, study PRJNA326480) | marine metagenome | isolation source: seawater | place: Indian Ocean: Red Sea | collected 2010 | reverse complement strand
TTAGAGCAGTGGACTCATAATCCATTGGTCGGAGGTTCGAGTCCTCCCGGGCCCACCATTTAAATACTGCCAATCCATTTTTATTGAAATCATTATCCCTTACAATAGCCAAAACATATAAGGAAAATCATGAAACAGATACTGCCCATCATTTTTTTGACCATTATCGCATCTGGCTGTGTGTCTAACCCAGAAGAATCTTCAATTGCAATGAATTCGAATGAGGAAGAAAGTGATCTGATCTGCCGACAAGAGAAAGTTCTTGGATCAAAAATACCTGAAACATTTTGTTATACCAGAGAAGAATTAGATTCTATGGAAGAGGGCGGTCGTAACGCTTTTGAAAAAGAACGACGTGAGCGCTTGAATCAACAAACACAAGAAGGGTTACGCAATATAGATCCAACTTAGGATGTTTTTAGATTTGTATAAGTCTTATAAGATAACATTTAGGGCTTCACTGTTTATTTTTGCTTCTTTTGCATTAAGCACCATCTCACTGCCATCTTTTGCATCTGATCAATTTAATATAAGTCGAATTCTTCTTGAATCTACAGTTAGAATTAATGTTTGGGAGAATCGGGGCACAGATGAAGCTAGCGTAGTTTATGGTGGTAGCGGGGTGGTCATTAATAATGTTGGTAAAAAGATCTTTATATTAACCAATGCCCATGTCTTATTAGATGAATATTGCTCTCCCTCTTCAAAGAATGACTGTGAGAGCAACCTTTATCCTGATAATCACATTATCGTAATTGATACTTCAGATAGTAAGTACGAATATATAGTTGAAGAAGATGATTTTATATTTTGGGAAGATATAGATTTAGGGGTTGTAGTGATAGATATGTCAAATTTTGAGGAATATGATGACATGTTACCCATAAAAATATCAGGCAAATGGTATCCATTGATGGAGGTATTTTCTTCTGGATATCCTCTTGTGCTAGGCAATCAAAGTAATTACAGAAAAATGTTCTTTACTTCTGGAGTTATCAATTCATTGATTGATAGTGACCAGGGTTTAGCAGATCTTGAGAATTACTCAATCGTTCACAATTCAGGGATTACTGGGGGCATGAGCGGAGGCCCATTAGTGGACAATAATGGTATGTTACTAGGTATTAATGGTCTAGTAGGAGCTCCGGAACTAGAACAAGGTTTTTTGGGCGCAATAGTAGATTTTGATTTTGACAATTTCAACTATTCCTATGCCATTCATATTTATGATTTTTATAATGCTGTGATTACAACTGATAGTGGGAATTTTGATTCTAATAGTAAGTTCTTTGGTTTTTTACCAAGACTTTCTAAATCAGAGCACCTTGCTTTATACAACTATTTTATAGACGAGCACCCAATAAGGACATTAGCTATATTTGATTAAGGAGGATCTTTGTAATTATTGATCTAAACTAGTTCTAGTACATTTTAGAACTTGCAGATCTTCAATTTGCTCCAAGACAAGCTTTAATTCTCTGTATTCATTTAACTCTCTTGGAGTTTCTGAAGATTTAAATCCAAAGAAGTTCTCACCTACTTCAGGGTTTTGAGTACCAATTCCCGCAAACATGTTGGAGTTGGCTTCTGTATTCCCTGATAGCAATCTTTCAGCAATATCATTGATCAACGTAGAAACTTGAATTCTAGTCTCATTAAGTTGTTTGCAATTTAATGAAGAAGGGTCAACTTTATCGTAATGGCGATCATTCAATTCTTTTTGGTCATACGTTAATCTTGGCGTAGCACAGCTCACAACAACACCGATGACCGCAAAGGAAATGATAAAATTTTTAAAGAAACTATTTCTACTCATACTCCAAACCCCTTTTCTCTGAAGAAAATGTAATATCTTACAATTTAGATATTAAATCAAGCTATTATTCTAACAAAATTAACTAGTCTCACAAAACACAATTAAAAATTAGGTAAAAATATCATGAAAATATTTAACAATTTGTTAAAAAGTAGTAGAGTTTAATGTGGCGAGTGAATTGAATAAATTTTGAATTAGTATTTAATTTTTTTGGAGGAATTACCTTTATGTCTAACGAAAACGAGAGCAAATGTCCTGTCATGCATGGTTCACATACAAGCAATAATGCATCAGGAACAACCAATAGAGATTGGTGGCCCAATCAACTAAATTTAAGCATTCTTCATCAACATGATCAAAAGTCTGACCCTATGGAAGAGGAGTTTGATTATCGAGAAGAATTTAAGAAGCTCGATTATGCCTCATTAAAAAAAGATCTAAATAATCTAATGACCGATTCACAAGATTGGTGGCCAGCCGATTATGGTCATTATGGTCCTTTCTTCATCCGTATGACGTGGCATGCAGCTGGAACTTATAGGATCGGAGATGGTCGAGGTGGTGGCGGCACTGGCGCACAACGTTTTGCACCACTTAATAGTTGGCCTGATAATGGCAACCTTGATAAAGCAAGAAGATTGCTTTGGCCTATTAAACAGAAATATGGAAAGCAGATTAGTTGGGCAGATTTATTAATTCTGGCTGGTAACGTTGCTATTGAGTCAATGGGTGGAACAACATTTGGTTTTGGTGGTGGGCGCCCTGATATTTGGGCTCCCGAAGAAGATATTGATTGGGGAGCTGAAAAAGAATGGCTTGCAAGCGAACGTTATTCAGGAGATCGAGATTTAGCTAATCCCTTGGGAGCCGTCCAAATGGGGTTGATTTATGTTAATCCTGAAGGACCCGATGGTAACCCCGACCCTATAGCTAGCGGTAAAGATATCCGTGAGACATTTGGTCGTATGGCAATGAACGACGAGGAAACAGTAGCGCTGGTTGCAGGAGGGCATACTTTTGGTAAGGGTCATGGTGCTGGAGCAGAAGATCATGTTCAGACTGAGCCTGAAGGTGCACCACTGGAAAACATGGGATTTGGTTGGAAGAGCACTCATGCATCTGGAAAGGGCAGCGATACCATTACAAGCGGTTTTGAGGGAGCTTGGACATCTAACCCAACACAATGGGACAATGGATATTTTGATCTCTTATTTGGCTATGAATGGGAAAAGGTTGAAACACCAGCTGGTAAGGTAGTCTGGCATGCTATGGACCAAAAAGAAGATGACATGGCACCAGATGCTGAAGATTCTTCAGTTCGGGTTCCTACTATGATGACTACTGCTGACATGGCAATGCGTGAGGACCCAATATACAACAAGATCTCTAAACGTTTTCATGAGAATCCTGATGAGTTTGCTGATGCATTTGCACGCGCGTGGTTTAAATTGCTGCACCGAGATATGGGTCCCAAGTCTCGTTATTTAGGACCAGAAGTGCCTGATGAAGACCTCATTTGGCAAGACCCAGTTCCTACAGGTAATTCAGACTATGATGTAGATGCTGTGAAAAATCAGATCGCTAATAGTGATTTAAGCATTCAAGAATTAGTTGAGACAGCCTGGGCAAGCGCTTCAACATACAGGGGATCTGATATGAGAGGTGGTGCTAATGGCGCAAGAATTAGATTGGCTCCACAGAAAGATTGGGATGCAAATAAGCCTGAGCAATTAGCTAAAGTGTTAGATGTATTAGGCGGTATAGCAAATGATAGCGGAGCTTCTTTAGCTGATGTAATTGTATTAGCTGGGAACGTAGGAATCGAAAAGGCTTCTGGAGCTAGTGTTCCCTTTGTCCCTGGACGAGGAGATGCTTCAGAGGAACAAACCGATGCTGAATCCTTTGAAGTACTTGAGCCTTTAGCAGATGGTTTCAGAAACTATCTAAAAGATGGTTGTGATTTTCCACCAGAAGAAATGCTTCTGGATAAAGCTCAACTGCTTGGCTTAACTGCTCCAGAAATGACAGTTCTCGTGGGAGGGATGAGATCATTGGGCATAAGCACCAATAATCATGGTATTTTTTCTGAAACAACAAGCAAGTTAACAAATGAATTTTTTGTAAATCTGCTTGATATGAACTTTGAATGGAAACCAAATGACACAAGCTCTTATGAAGGAGTTGATCGTGCTTCTGGTAAAGCTACAAGAACAGCAAGCAGAGTTGATTTAGTCTTTGGTTCTAATTCTCAGCTACGTGCCATTGCTGAAGTATATGCTTCAGACGATGCTCAAGATAAATTCATAACTGACTTCATATCAGCATGGAATAAAGTTATGAATCTTGATCGCTCTTAAGTTCATATTTCAGCTCATACATATGTATCGAGGTGCTTAAAAGCACCTCGTGCATTATAGCTTCACCCACTGCATTTGATTATCTTATAATCCCTATATATGAATCTAAATCTTCGAATCGGCATCATTGGAGCTGGCATGGCAGGCATGTTGGCTGGTATCAGGTTAGCTGAAAAGGGCTTTAAGAATATTGTTATTTATGAAAAAGCCAATAATGTTGGAGGGACTTGGAGAGATAATACTTATCCCGGATTAATATGTGACGTACCATCACATCATTACACTTATAGTTTTGCTAGAAACCCAAATTGGTCTCGTCATTATTCTTCTGGAAAAGAGATTCAAGATTATTTTGAAGAGGTTGCTAAAGAATATCAGCTAGATCAATTTATTGAATTTAATCAAGAAGTATCAAAAGCAGAATTTCAATCTGGTCAATGGATCTTAGAACTCAAACAAGGAAAGACAGATCGGGTAGATATTCTAATACCTGCAACTGGAGTGCTACACCACCCAAAATACCCAGACATTGAAGGCTTCAGTAATTTTAACGGTAAATTATTTCATAGCTCTAGATGGGATCACTCTATTGATCTATCCGATAAAAAAGTTGGAGTAATAGGCAATGGCTCTTCAGGTGTTCAAATAGTTAGCGCTTTAGGAGGAAAATGTAATCATTTATATCACTTCCAAAGAACCGCACAATGGATGATGCCTTTAGAAAATGGTTTTTTTACTAAACAAAATCAACAAGCATTTCGCGATCCACAAGTTTTAGATAAAGCAATGCAATTTAAAGAATATTTCGAAGCAGTTGAACGTTATTCTGAGGCTATATTAGATATGGATTCAGCAGGGGCGCAAGAAATGGCAAAGATGTGCCTAAATAATCTAGAAGATAATGTTCATGACCCTAAACTTAAAGAAGCGCTAAGACCTAATCATCAAGCTTTATGTAAAAGACTAATTTGGTCATCGGATTACTATCCAGCTGTACAGCAAGAGAATGTCTCCTTGATAACCAATGCTATTCAATCAATTGATGAAGACGGCATTAACCTTGATAAAGAACATATTGATCTGGATGTCATCGTCTTTGCTACTGGTTATAAAGTAGATAGTTTTATGAGGCCAATGAAGATTATAGGATCTAATAATATTACTTTAGATAAGTTTTGGAGCGAGTATCCTATAGCTTATTTATCTATTTGTATGCCACATTTCCCCAATCTGTTTATGTTAAATGGCCCTAATGGACCGGTCGGTAATTTCTCATTAATTGATATAGCCGAACATCAGATGCACTATATTTTTCAACTACTTAAACCAATCGCATTAGGTAAATTTCAATCTTTGCACCCCTCTGAAGAGGCAACTTATACATATGAGAAGCTACGATCTGAAGCAGCCAAAAAGACTGTCTGGTTTAAAGGAGGGTGCACCAGTTGGTATTTAAATGATCTGGGCATTCCAGCAAGCTGGCCCTGGACCTATTCAAAGTTTGTTGATGAGATGGATAAGCCAAACTGGGAGCATTTTAAAACTGCTTAATACGCATGAATAGAAAAGTAATGATTCTTATTATTCTTATGTCAATTATGGTTGCAGTGAAGATCATAGCTCCTTTGGTTAAATCATTTACTCAATGAAACTTTTATGAACATTAAATCTCTTGTATGATTCAAGCATGAAAGTCGCAATTTACCCAGGCTCTTTTGATCCGATCACATTTGGTCATATAGACATTCTTGAAAGAGCTGCATCTTTGTTTGATCGCGTTATTATTGGGGTTGCTGAATCAAAGCTCAAGAATCCATTATTTACAACAGAAGAGAGGCTTGAGCTTATTGAAGAAGTCTTTGCTAAGAGTGAGAACATTAGTGCAATTGGATATTCAGATAAACTTACTATAGATTTGGCAAGAGAGAATAAAGCTAAAGCCATTATTAGAGGCTTGAGAGCAGTTTCTGATTTTGAGTACGAGTTTCAGTTAGCAACTATGAATAGAGCTTTAGCTCCTGATATTGAAAGCATATTCTTTACACCAAAAGACACTTTAATTTATGTTTCTTCCAGCTTAGTCAAAGAGATTGCACAATTTGGAGGCGATGTTTCCAGGTTTGTACCTAAGCATATTGATAACGCATTAAAAGAAAAATTTAGTTAATTCTGACATTTTTTGCATACAAAGGTAGACCTTTGATTTATTTTAAATGCATCAATCTTATTTTTGCATACAAAACATGGTTCTCCCTGGCGATTATATACCTTCAAATCTATCTTAAAGTAGCCAAGATCTCCACTAGGGTTATGAAAGTCTTTTAGTGTTGTTCCACCTTTTTTAATTGCACGATTTAGAATCTTTTTTGTATGAATTACTATTTCTTTACACATTTTCTTAGTGATATATTTTCCTCTTCTTCTAGGATTAATCTTAGATGCAAATAAGATTTCATTTACATATATATTACCAATGCCTACAACCCATCTTTGGTTCATCAATATAGATTTAATTGGACTACTTAATTTTTTAACAACATTAAACAAATATCTATTATTGAATGTATTAGATAGGGGCTCCGTCCCTAGATGCTTGATAAGAAAATGGTCATCTGGATTCAAGGTAAAGTGCAATGATCCAAATCTTCTAGGATCATTAAATATCAACTTTATTTTTTCAAAAATAATCTCAAAATGATCATGAGTCTTAAAAACATTGGTGGTATTTTTTGCTAATCTTAATGTTCCAGACATTCCAAGATGAATAATCATAGAGCCTTTTCCACAACTTATGATGATATATTTAGCTCTTCTTCTTATATTTAAGATACGCTGACCGACCAAAGTCTCTAAGGCTGAAACATCAATTTTCCACCTAAGATTTAACTGGTTAATATTAAATCTTTTTATGGTCTTTGATTGAATTCTAGCTATTCCCTTTACTGAAGTTTCAACCTCAGGAAGTTCAGGCATTAAGTTAGCCTAACAAAGAGTTTATTTTGACTAAGTTCGCTGGTTCTAGAGTGCCTGCTGCTAAATGAAGCTTCAGAGTGGCAATCAGATAGTCGTATTTAGCATTTGCCAAGTTACGTTCAGCTGAATAAAGATTTTTTTCAGCTTGTAGAAGATCAACAATATTTCTTGTCCCAACCTCATAGCCTATTTTAGTTGCTTCTAAAGCGCTTGATGCTGAGACGACTGCTTGCTTTTGAGCTCTTAAATTTGCCACTAATGTCACAACGTTTGAATATTGTGATCTAACTTCCTGAATGACATTTCTTTGAACGAATAAGGCATCTTGAGACGATTTATTATATTCAGCATAGGCCTGTTTCCTTCTCGAATGTACTGCTCCTCCTTGAAAAATTGGCATTGACCACTGCAGACTATAAGTTTCTCTTCGTGTCTCATCTGGAACTTTTATTACAAAAGATTCAATATCAAGTCCATCATAAGAGTATTGATTGGTTTCGGACTCAACTCTTTGACCAACAATATCAACCTTAGGCAAATGATTTGATGCAGCGCTTCTTGCTTGATTCTTAGAGGCAGACGATCTTAGCTGGGCAGCTTTTAGCCTATAATTATTATCCATTGCTTGTTCTACCCAAGCCTCTTTCGAGTCAGGCACTGGATTAGTAACATCCATCTCATTGACTAGCGTATCTATAGACATAATTTGTCTACCCACTAAAGCATTGAGCGCCTCACGCGCATTAAATAGTTCACCTTCTCGTCTAATTTTTGATGCCAAACTAAGATCAAAAGCCAATTGAGCTTCTTGAACTTCAGTGATTGCTGATAAGCCCACTTCATAGCGTTGTTTTGTTTGGTCTAGTTGTTTTTTAATGGCTATTTCTTCTGAAATTGCTGCATTTAAATTATCAATTGATCTAAGAAGGTTGAAATACAGTTCAGCAGTCCTGACAATTAAATTTTGCTGAGAGTAAGCAAAATCAGCTTCTGCAGCGTCTGTAAGAAATTTTGATCTTCTAAAGTTAAACCAGGTGTCTAATCTAAATAATGGCTGACTAATTCTTGCTGATTTACTAAAATTATTATATTCATTTTGCAGTGTATCTAATTGGTAATATTCATTCCAATTTGTCTGTCCAGATATAGAAATGTTAGGCAATAAAGTAGCTATGCCTTGAGCCTTAATTTCTTTGCCTGACAAGTATGTATATTCAGCAGCTTTATATTGAGGATCATTCTCAAGAGCCTCGTTATATATATCTAATAGACTATTTGAATAAGCTAAATTGCTAATGACCAGCAATAAAGCTTGAGAGAATATGAAGAGTTTTTTAAACATAATATTAGAGGCAGAATTAGACCTTGTTTTAACCCTTATTGTCAAATATTTATTCATTATCACTAACTAACATAGTTAGTAAAATCTTAAGCCTTCTTGAGTTAATATTAGAGTAAAATAATACAAAATAGTTCCTTATGTTAAAACACAATTCCCAAATCATAAAAAAAGTATATATATCGAACAAAGATAATCCTGATATTCAAGTCCCATTTAAAAATATTTCTCAGACTCCAACATCGTCAACAGATCAAAATATTCCTAATCCAGATTTAATGATTTATGACACCTCCGGTTGTTTAACAGACCCTGAATTTAAACCCTCTCAAAAAGGCATTAAAAAATTAAGATCTTCTTGGGTCTCTGGACGCTCTTCAAAGAATAAATCACAAATGCACTTTGCTAGACAGGGGATCATTACTCAAGAAATGCAATATGTTGCCACTAGAGAGAATGCAGTCTTAGAACAGGCTAAAGAATTAAATATAGAGTCTCCTTACCAATCACAATTACCTCATGAAATTAATGCTGAATTTGTTAGACAAGAATTAGCAGAAGGAAGAGCAATTATTCCTTCTAATATTAATCATACAGAGCTTGAGCCTATGATAATAGGCAAGAACTTTCTTGTTAAAGTTAATTCAAATATTGGCAATTCAAGTCTTAGTTCGTCAATAGATGAGGAGGTTGAAAAACTTATTTGGTCTACTAAATGGGGAGCTGATACGGTCATGGATTTATCTACTGGTAAAAATATTCATAAAACAAGAGAGAGCATTATTAGAAACTCTCCAGTGCCCATTGGAACCGTGCCTATTTATCAGGCGCTAGAGAAGGTTAAGGGAAGAGCAGAGAAACTAAATTGGGATATCTTCAAAGAAACATTAATTGAACAAGCTGAGCAAGGGGTTGATTATTTTACAATTCATGCAGGTGTTTTATTGCGATACATTCCTCTAACTGCTAAACGAGTTACCGGAATAGTGTCTCGAGGAGGATCTATTATGGCTAGTTGGTGCTTATCACACCATAAAGAAAATTTCTTATATGAACATTTTGAAGATATATGTGAAATTATGAAGCAATATGATGTGTCATTTTCGTTGGGCGATGGTTTAAGACCAGGCTCTATAGCGGATGCAAATGATGAGGCTCAATTTTCTGAGTTAAAAACACTAGGCGAACTCACCCAAATAGCTTGGTCGCACGACGTCCAAGTTATGATTGAGGGACCAGGCCATGTCCCGCTTCACTTAATCAAAGAAAATTTTATTAAAGCTGATGATTGGTGTTTTGAAGCACCTTTTTATACTTTAGGCCCATTAACAACAGACATTGCTCCTGGGTATGACCACATTACCTCAGCTATTGGAGCTGCTAATATAGGTAGCTACGGAACTTCAATGTTGTGTTATGTAACACCAAAAGAACACTTAGGCTTACCTAATAAAGCAGATGTAAAGCAGGGCCTCATTGCATATAAAATTGCTGCTCATGCAGCTGACTTAGCTAAAGGACATAGAGGAGCTTATGTAAGAGATTTTTTATTATCCAAAGCTAGGTTTGAATTCAGATGGGAAGATCAATTTAATCTCGGCTTAGATCCAGATACTGCAAGGGACTATCATGATGAAACATTACCTAAAGAGTCTGGTAAGACCGCACATTTTTGTTCAATGTGTGGCCCTAAATTTTGTTCTATGAAGATTTCACAAGACATTAAAGATAAGCATGGCGATGAGATTCAATTAGTTGAAATTGGATTAGAAGATAAGGCTAAAGAATTTCAAGAAAAAGGAAATAAAATTTATTCTAGAGCTTAAATGGCGAAAAAAGGTTACGACTCAAAATCTATTGAAGTTCTGTCAGGCTTAGAGCCAGTCAGAAAAAGACCTGGCATGTATACAGACACCTCATGCCCTAATCATTTAATTCAAGAAGTCTTAGATAATTCAGTTGATGAGGCGCTGGGAGGTCATTGCTCAAAGATCAAGGTTATTTTAAAAAAAGATGGCTATATAGAATTAACTGATGATGGTAGAGGCATGCCCACAGATAATCATCCTGAGCATAAAGTCTCAGGAGTTGAGCTAATAATGTGTAAGCTTCATGCTGGAGCTAAGTTTTCTGGTGAAGATTATAATTTTGCTGGAGGTTTACATGGGGTTGGTGTTTCGGTAGTCAATGCACTTTCTAGTCATCTCAAAGTCACCGTCAAAAGATCAGGAAAAGTTTTTGAGATGCAATTTAAGGGAGGAGAAAAGTCTTCTGAGCTTAAAGAAACTGGGGAAGTTGGTAAGGGAAATACAGGCACCTCAATTTATTTTAAACCTGATCCTCAGTATTTTGAAACTGAAACAGTTGATGTGAAAAAGCTTATAAATTTATTAAAAGCAAAATCAGTCTTATGCCCAGGACTGAAGATTAATTACGTTAATGAATTTAAGAATGAAAAAATTTCATGGGAATATCCCAATGGCCTTCAAGGCTATTTAGATGAAGAATTAAAAGAAGAAGTTTTTTTAATAGACGAAGCAATATTTTGCTCTAAAGCCGGTGATGATCACTCTATCGAGTTTGTCATCAATTGGCTGAATCAGTCTTCTAAAAATAACCTGAATGAGTCTTATGTTAATTTAATACCTACAAGTCAAGGAGGGTCTCACCTCAATGGATTTAAGAATGGATTGTTAGAATCGGTAAAAGAGTTTTGTGAATTTAGAAATCTTGTACCTAAAGGTATAAAAATTAATGCAGATGATGTAATACGAAATAGCGTATTTGTAATATCTTCTAAGCTCAAGAACCCACAATTTGCTGGACAGACTAAAGAAAGGCTGGATTCAAAAGAACATCAAAACTTTGTATCAGCTACTACTAAAGATATTTTAAGTATTTGGTTTAATCAGCATACTGAGCAAGCTGAAATCATTGCAGAGTCTGCTATTTCATCTGCCCAAGATAGAATTAAAGAGAGTAAAGTTGTAGAAAGAAAAAAATCTTTTAAAGGACCTGCATTACCTGGAAAACTATCAGACTGTAATTCTGTAAATTTAAATGAAACAGAATTATTTTTAGTTGAAGGAGACTCGGCAGGAGGGTCTGCAAAGCAAGCTAGGGACAGAAATTTTCAGGCGATCATGCCTCTTAAAGGAAAAATTCTAAATACTTGGGATTTAGAGAGCATAGAGATAATTAAATCACAAGAAATTAAAGATCTTGCAACTGCAATTGGGATGAATCCAGGAGAAGGGGACTTATCAAACTTACGATACGGAAAGATATGTATCTTAGCTGATGCTGATTCAGATGGTTTACACATTGCTACATTATTATGTGCATTATTTCTAAGACATTATAAATCCCTAATACAGGATGGCCGTGTATTTGTAGCTATGCCCCCTTTATATAGAATTGATTGTGCAAAAGATAAATTTTATGCGATCGATGAGACTGAAAAAGATAATTTAATAAAAACTTTAAAGAAAAAATCAGGTACTCCAAAAATAGAAATACAAAGATTTAAGGGTTTGGGTGAGATGAATCCTAGTCAGTTAAGGGAAACTGTTATGGATCCAATCTCACGCAAGTTAGTTCAACTGACAATCAATCCAAAAGATAATGTTAATGCAATGATGGACTTGCTACTTTCAAAGAAAAAGTCGCAAGATAGAAAAATTTGGCTCGAGAAGAAAGGAAAAATCGCTAAGGTGGAATTATGAAAAAAAATGTCGAATACGATTCAATCAAACTAAAAGACTATGCTGAAGAATCTTATCTAAATTATTCAATGTATGTAATTTTAGATAGAGCATTGCCTCATATAGGTGATGGAATGAAACCAGTTCAAAGGAGAATCCTTTATGCTATGAGTGAGTTAGGGTTAAATGCAGGAGCTAAATATAAGAAATCAGCTCGAACAGTAGGAGACGTAATTGGTAAATTTCACCCTCATGGTGATAGTGCAGCTTATGAAGCAATGGTTTTAATGGCACAACACTTTTCATTTAGATATCCATTAGTTGACGGACAGGGGAATTGGGGCTCACAAGACGATCCGAAATCATTTGCTGCTATGAGATATACAGAGTCAAGATTGACATCCTTTGCTAATCTCTTGCTTGATGAGTTAAAACTAGGAACAGTTGATTGGCAACCAAATTTTGATGGTTCTTTGTTGGAGCCAGTTATTCTGCCATCAAAAATTCCAAATATCATTCTCAATGGAACAACTGGTATAGCTGTAGGCATGGCTACGGATATTCCATCCCATAATATTAATGAAGTTATTGATGCATGTGTCAGTTTATTGGGGAATCGAAAGCTAGAAAATAAAGAATTACTAAAAATTATTCAAGGACCAGACTTTTCTAATGCTGCCCCAATTATTGCAACTGATGAAGAGCTTGAAGAGCTTTATTCAACAGGAAGAGGCGCATTTAAAATGCAAGCTGCATGGGAAAGAGTCAAGAATGAGGTGGTGATCAATGCGCTTCCACATCAAGCATCAGGATCGAAGATCTTAGAGCAAATTGCTGATCAAATGACTAAGAAAAAACTACCAATGGTAGTTGACTTGAGAGATGAAGGAGATCATTCAGAGCCAGTAAGATTAGTAGTATCACTAAAGTCTAATCGTGTAAATGCTGATGAAGTTATGAATCACTTATTTGCTACAACAGATTTACAGAAGAATTTTAGAGTTAATTTAAATATCATTAATCGACAAGGCTCTCCCAGAGTGTTCTCTTTAAAAGATTTATTGCTGGAATGGTTGAAGTTTAGACAGGAAACCGTTCTTAGAAAACTTCAACATAGGTTAGATCAGGTTAATGACAGAATGCATATTCTAGAAGGGCTTTTAATAGTCTATCTAGATCTTGAGAAAGTTATCAAGATTATTCGCACCAGTAATCATCCTAAAAAGGATCTAATTAAGAAATTTAAAATTAGTGAGATTCAAGCTAATGCTATTTTAGAGATTAGGTTGCGTCAGTTAGCTAAATTGGAGCAAATCAAACTCGAAGAAGAACAAAACGACTTAATCAATGAAAGAAAATACTTAGAGCAAATTATTGGATCTAAATCAAGATTAAAGACCTATCTAAAAAAAGAATTGCTTGAGATTAAAGAACAGTATGGGGAAGAAAGAAAATCACCGATTAAATCTGAAACTGAAGCAAAAGCTTTTTCTGATGAAGAATTAATATCAACTGAACCAATAACTGTTATTTTATCTAAAGCTGGATGGATAAGATCTGCAAAAGGACATGATATTGACCCAAGCAACCTAACATTTAGAGGAGATGATAGCCTGAAACATTTTGCCCAAGGAAGAAATAATCAGCTTGCAATTTTCTTTGATTCAGGCGGGAAAGCATTTTCATTACCCGCTCACTCTTTACCTTCTGCTAGGGGGTTAGGTGAGCCCTTAACTGGCAGAGTTGCCTCTGAATCTGGCGTTACTTTTGAAGGAGTTGCAATGGGAGGAGATGAATCTCAAATTATAATTTCGAATACAGCAGGCTATGGATTTATTAGCAACTTATCTAATGCAATCTCAAATCAGAAAAAAGGTAAGGCATTTATGAAGACCCCTGAGAATTCAAAGACTCTCCCGCCTATTTTATTAAATGATAATCACAAGTATTTAGTTGCAGTAATTGCATCACAAAATAAGAAAAATAAAGTTGAAAACAAAATGCTAATATTTGCAATAGAGGAGCTACCCATTCTGCCCAAAGGAAAAGGTAATAAAATCATTAATATCCCTACTCAAGCTTTTAAAGAAGGCAAAGAATTTATGATGGCTGTATGCTGTTTAGCAGAAGATAGCAAACTATATATTTATCATGAAGGTAAGACCGGAGGCAAAGCTTGGACAATCAAAGAGCTTGAAGGTTATTTCTCTGTTAGAGCTAAAAGAGGTAAGTTACTCCCATCTGGTTACAATGGAGAGATTAGGCTAGAAGAAATTAAAGCTCTTGAAGTTGAGAATGAATAGCTTCTCTCAAGATTGCGAGGCCCTTTAAAATTACATTGTCCTCAATAATTAGACTAGGTGCTATTCTTATCGTGTTATTATTTGCTTTTAAGATCATTAATCCTTTTTCATAGCAAGCTTTCATCACAGAGTCCAAATTAAAGCTATTTGTAGTATTTAATTTACATCCTATCCATAAGCCAGCACTCCTAATTTCGCTAAAGCACTTAAACTCTTTATTAATATTATCTAGTTCTTGAGTAAATATTTTTTCTTTTTTCAGTACTCCATTAAGCAAAGTTTTCTTAGATAATAGATTCATAACCTCAACAGCAACCGCGCATGCCAGGGGGTTACCACCAAACGTAGAACCATGTGATCCAAGCTGCATACAATCTGCAATCTTAGATGAAGTCAGGATAGCACCTATAGGTATTCCACCTCCTATTCCTTTTGCACAGCACATAATGTCTGGCTTAATTGCAAATTGTTCATATGCAAACAATGTACCAGTCCTACCTGCCCCTGATTGGACTTCATCAATAATAATCAAAGCTTGATTTTGTTTACAAAGTTTTTTGATCTTTTGAATGAAATCTCTATTAGCTTTAATTATTCCAGCTTCTCCTTGAACTAGTTCAACGATAACAGCAGCGGTATTCTTATTAATAACCTTTTCAAGATCCTTGGTTTGATTATATGGATGATGTTTGATGCCGCGTGGCATGGGACCAAACCCCTCAACAAATCTATTGGATCCATTCAAGGCTATAGCCATTATTGTTCTCCCATGAAACGCATCAGAAAAGGCAACTATTTCATTTTTTTTCTTATTGATGTTTGTATATGCATATTTTCTTGCAGTTTTTATGGCTCCCTCAACAGCCTCAGCCCCAGAGTTAGAGAAAAAAACTTTTTCTGCAAAAGTTTTCTTACAAAATATTTTTGCTAGCTCTAAAGCAGGTTCATTTGTAAGCAGGTTAGATAAGTGCCAAATTTTCTTTGATTGCCTGGATAATGCTTTGTTTAAAATTGGATGACAATGCCCAAGAGATGAAACTGCGATTCCTGATGCAAAATCAATATATTTTTTATTCTTTTTGTCCCATACATAAGAACCTTTTGCTTTACTTGGAATGAAACTTGCGGGTTTATAAACCGGCATCATATATTTATTGAAGTCCTTTCGAGTTACCATTTGATTATGATAAATGTTCAATCATCTAAACAAAATCATTATTTTATAGAATTAAGACCAAATTATTCATTCAGGGGGTGGCAAAGAGTCATATTCTTCCTTTTTTTATTTTTAACTTGTCTTGGTATTGGAGTGGGTTTCTTTATTGTAGGAGCAAAATTAATCTTACCATTTATGGGTTTAGAGTTTATTTTTGTAACCCTAGCCTTTTATTTAAATTTTAAATGGAGTCAACAAAAAGAAATTATTTATATGAATGATGAGAAAGTTAAAATTGAGAAGGGCAGATTCTTTAAAGATTTTGAATGGGAAGAAAATAGAGCTTTTGTATCTCTAGAAGTAACAAAGAAAAGCGCAACCTATCAAACCTTAAGCTTTCGATCAAAGGGAAAAACAATTAGTCTCGGGGCTTTTTTAAATAATGAAGATAAAGATTTGTTGGCAAAAAGACTTACAGAGATCATTAGATCTCTAAATTCATATCTTCCAAGCAGCTAATTTCTTTTTGACTTGAACAAGTTTTGGTTTTTTAAAATTAGGTGAAGTTGTATCGGTAGCATTGATTTTCCCTTTAATTAAAGGTGCAAAGTAATCTACACCTCTTTTAGTTATCCCGAAACCATCTTTAGAGATAAAGGACCTAGGTAACTTTTTTTCAACATTAGCAATTTTATTTAATGGAGCTGGCTCTACAGCCCACTTATATGGGTTCTGCGATACTCGTTTTATGATAGGCATCACTGAATGCATATTTTTTTCTGCATATTGAATTGCCTTCTTTCCTACCTCATAAGCTTGAGCCAAGTCAACACCTGCAGAAATATGCCGCGCGCTTCTTTGAAGATAGTCTGCTACAGCCCAATGATTCTTTAATTTAAGTTTATTATTAACTAGGTTAGCGATATTTGGTGCAACCCCACCCAATTGACTGTGTCCGAATGCATCTTTACGAGTGCTTTCTGCTAAGAATTTACCCTTAGAATCTTTAATGCCTTCTGATGCGACCACTACACAAAAACCCTTTTTATTCACTACATCACTTACTTTATTTACAAATTTAGATTGGTTAAATGTTACTTCAGGGAGCAATATAATATCCGGTGCACCTGGATGACTCTGTTTTGCTAGTACGCTAGATGCAGCAATCCATCCAGCATGCCTACCCATCACTTCGAGTATAAACACTTTTGTTGAAGTGGCTGCCATTGACTCTACATCTAGAGCTGCTTCAATAGTTGAATTGACTACGTATTTTGCAACTGAGCCAAACCCAGGACAACAATCAGTTATGGCAAGATCATTATCAACCGTCTTTGGTATTGCAATACAATTTAGATTGTATCCAATTTTTTCACTTGCTTGAGCTATTTTTAAAGCAGTGTCCGCAGAATCATTGCCTCCATTATAAAGAAAGTATCCAATGTCATGGGCCTCAAAAACCTCAAAAAGCCTTTCATACTCTCTATAATTATTGCTAAAGCTCTTTAATTTATATCTACAGGATCCAAACACACCTCCTGGCCTGAAGACTAAATTTTTTATAAATGATACAGATTCTTTTGAAGTATCAATTAAGTCTTCATTAAGCGCACCCAGTATCCCATTTTTGCCAGCTAACACTTTTTTGATCTTATTACTATTTCTTGCTTCAATGATGACAGCTGATGCTGTCGCATTTATTACAGATGTTACTCCACCGGATTGAGCATAAAAGACATTTCTTGTCATGGGTTTATAATTTCCTTTTGTTAGACTATGGTAGCAATAGGTTAATTAAATTAAAAATGAAAATTCATATTCTTGGAATTTGTGGAACCTTTATGGGGGGACTTGCAAAGATTCTTATTGAAAGCGGTCATCATATTACTGGTTCTGATAGCTCATATTATCCTCCAATGTCAGATCAACTAAAAGATCTAGGAGTGAAATTAACCGAAGGTTATTCAGCAAACGACCTTCCTAAAGCAGACTTGTATGTAGTTGGCAATGCCTTATCCAGAGGCAATGAAGCAGTGGAGTATATTTTGCAACAAAATATGAATTATATATCTGGCCCCGCAATGCTGGGAGAAATTTTAAATGATAAACATGTAATAGCAGTCTCGGGAACGCATGGAAAGACTACTACTACATCGATGATATGCAAGATCTTTAAAGATGCTCATCCAGAAATAGGCTATTTAATTGGAGGAGTTGCTGGAGATTTAGATGGTTCTGCAAGACTTGGCTCAAGTAAGTTTTTTATTATAGAGGCCGATGAATATGACTCAGCTTTTTTTGATAAGAGATCTAAATTTATCCACTATAAGCCAAATACTTTAATAATAAATAATATTGAATATGATCATGCAGATATTTTTGATGATCTTCTAGATATCTTAAAACAATTTAATCATTTATTAAGAGTTATACCCCCAGATGGAGATATCATTTTTAATAACAATGACTCTGCTACATCAGAGTTAATGGAAATGGGTATTTGGTCAAATCCACATATTTTGGGGGCAATGGAAGATTATTCTTTTAATATCGAAAACAAGACACTCCAGTGTCAGAGAGAATCTTATGATTTAACTGAATTACCAATCTTTGGTAGTCATAATTTAATGAATGCCGTGATGGCAATTTATACAGCTTCAATACATTCAATCAGTGTTAAAAATGCCTTTAATTCTCTTAAGAGCTATCAGGGGGTTAAAAGAAGACTTGAGATTGTATTTGAAGATGAAGAAAGAACCGTGATTGATGATTTTGCTCATCATCCTACTGCAATTGAAGCCACTACAAGCGCATTAATCGAGCAGTATGATTCGCCAATCTTAGGAGTAATCGAACTAGGCTCAAACACCATGTCATCAGGCATGCATGGAAGTGATCTTATAAAAAGCGCAGCAGGATTAGATGAAGTATTTTGGTTGGATACAAAAAATACTCTTCAATTAGAGAATTCATATAAAGACCTTGAAGAACTTCTCAGTCACCTGAAAGAAAAGATAAGTCAGTATAAACTAATAGTAGTTATGACTAATAAAGACAGCAAGAAGATCATCAACCCTATTATCGATCATGTTGATCAGTAACTCTTTATCTATTTTCCCATTAGGGATAGTTGTTCTACCCGATAATATTCAGACTTTACAAATCTTTGAACCAAGATATATAAAAATGGTAAAGAATTGCTTGCAAGATGATATGGGGTTTGTAATAACTCTTATTAATTCTGAACAAGATACTGAGTCATTCAAGAGTATTGGAACGTATGTAGAAATTATTGATTTTAATAATCTGCCCAATGGGTTGTTAGGGATAACAGTTAAAGGTATGCATAGAGTAGAAATTAAGTCAGCCAAAAAAGATGAAGATGGTTTAAATACTGGTTCGATATCTCCTATTTCAGAGCCCAGCGTTGATGACCAGGCTTTGTTAGCAAAGTTTCCAGAGCTTATTAATGTTCTTGTTCAATTAAAAAATCATCCAAAGATAAGAGAACTTCCTATTGAGATCGATTTATCTTCAGCTGATTCAGTTAGCTACCATTTAGGAGGATTGATTCCTTTAACTCCCCTGGATAAGCAACTCCTATTAGATGCTTTTGATGCTGGACAAAGATTGAACATTCTATCAAGACTTATCGAAGAAATATCTAGCGAAAAACCAAGCACTTAAATTTTTAGGACTTGCTTACCTTTATTTTCTCCTGTAAATAACCTATTTAAGGTTTGAGGGCAATTCTCAATACCTTCTTGGATATCTTCTCTATGCTTTATTTTGCCTTCCATTGCCCAAGTTGCTATTTCTTGCATGGCATTTTCAGATTTAGACATATAATCTAGAACTAAAAACCCTTGCATGCTAGCCCTCTTAATTATTAAAGAGAATAGATTTCTAGGCCCAGCTGGCAGGTTAGAAGCATCATAGCCTGAAGATATTCCTCCACATAGTAGTATCCTTGCATTAATATTTATAAGAAATAGGACTGTTTCTAAAAGGTCTCCACCAACATTATCAAAATACACATCAATTCCATTTTTAGCAATCTTTGGTAGCTCTTCATGTACGTTTGTATTTTTGTAGTCAATTACATCATCAATACCACACTCTTTTAACCAAGCACATTTTTCTTCACCACCAGCTATTCCAATTACATGACAATCTTTCAATTTGGCGATTTGAGCTGCAACTGAACCAGTAGCACCAGCAGCTCCAGATACAAGCACTGTCTCCCCAGGCTTTGGCTTACCAAGCTCAAGTAAACCATAGTAGGCAGTAATACCTGTAATTCCTAAAATATTTAACATAGTTGGTATTGGAAGAACATCAGGAACAACCCTAAACCTATCTTCATCTGTTGGTTTAGTTATACAGTGAGTTTGCCAACCAACAAATCCAAAAGTTAGATCATTAACATTATATTGTGAATTTTTAGATTGAATTACTCGACCTATTCCACCAGATCTTATAACCTCTCCAATTTGAACGGGTGGTAGATAGCCTGGTAAGTCATTTAACCAAGTTCTTTGAGTTGGATCAAAAGACAGATACAGATTTTCTATTAATACTTCTCCTTCCTGAAGCTCTCTTACGTCTTCAGTCACTAACTCAAAATCTGAATCCTTAACTAGTCCCTGAGGCCTCTCTTTTAAGACCCATTTCTTATTCTTTATTGACATTTTTTTTCCTTTTTAAAAATAGTATTACTACAAGAGTAATTATGATACCAAGTAATATATATATGTACGATGGGACATTTTTCAAGGTTCTTAGCCAGTGTTCTCCATATGTTGCAATGAATTGAGTCCCATAATAAATTGGGATTGTCAGAGAGGCTATCCACACTATTCCGCTTGCTAGAGAAATTATTATAAAATTCCTGACAGGGTAATTAGTTGTACCTACTAAAAAGGGTATAAACGCTCTTACTGGACCAAAAAACTTACCCAAGAAAATCGCATATAAACCATATTTTTTAAAGAATGTTTGAGCTTGATTGATTGCAGATTTAATTTTATTACCAGCAACCCTTTTATTAATCAAAGCATTACTATACTTTCCAAGATAAAAGCTTATGATGTCTCCTGTCATTGAACCTAATACCCCAAAAAGTATCACCAAGAGAACTGACATCCTTTCTGTGCCTGCTAATCCAATTGTTATCATTAAAGGCCCTGCACCAGGGAAGAGGACACCTACAAAGGCCAAACTCTCAAGTAGTGCAAAACCAAGAATTGATAGATTTATTAGCATTATTTAGATATTCTAATCCTATTAACTATGCCCATGGCAGATAACTCAATTTTTTTTCAATTAATTTACCAAAGCTTTCAATAAATGTCGGGGACTGATTCTCTTAAAATTTGTAAAAGTGCTTTGGAAGACTTAAAAGCTAAAGATATTTTGACTCTTAAAATCGGAGAAAATTCTTCTTTTGCTGAATGGCTTGTTATTGCCTCAGCAACATCTAATCGACATGCAAAAGCGTTAGCAGAAAAATTAGTTGATGCATTAAAGGTGCATAACAAAAAGATCATAGGTGTTGAGGGTAGGGATAATGCGGAATGGGTTCTAATCGATTGTGGAGATATTGTAATTAATATTATGCAACAAGAAATACGAGATTTTTATGATTTAGAGAGTTTATGGGGTGACCAATCTTTATTGATTGTTAGATAATCATGAAATTTAATATTTTTACAATCTCTAATAAAATGAAGAGCTGGGAAGAAAGCGGCATTAATTTCTACCAGAAGCAATTAGCCCACAATCATTGCATTAATTTCCATAACCTTAAGATCAAGCATGCACGGAATTCAAGCAAAGAGGATATTATAAAAAAAGAATCAGACATTATTATGAAATCCACCCATAATCTTTCTAATAGCATAGTTTGGGAAAGAAGCGGAAAGCCTATCTCAAGCTTAGGACTTGCTAAAGTCTTTAATGATTTTGAGCAATATACTAATTCAATTGACTTAATCATAGGAGGTGCTTATGGTCTCTCATCGGAAATCATCACAACCTCTAATTATGTTTTTTCTGCATCAAAGCTAACTTTTCCTCATAAATTATTTAAAATCGTTTTATGTGAGCAGATTTATCGAGCTTGTAAAATAAATACTAATCATCCATACCACAAATAAATATGGAATTTGAAGAGAGAGAACTAGAGAGGAGCACTTTCATTAGAAGAGCCTTAGTGTTAATAGGCTTTTTTCTTATCTTAATTTTTGTTTTCTTAGCAAGAACATTTTCTTTGCAAATATCTCAATTCTCTCAATTTGATGAAGCATCAATAAGCAATAGGACATATAAAGTTCCAGTTCAACCTCTAAGGGGTAAAATTTTAGATCGTAATGGCATATCTTTAATGAGGAATATAGCCACTTATGATTTAATAACTCTTCCAAATAATATTAAAGATATAGATGAATTTTTGGATTCTGTGGGTGATCTTATTGAATTATCCAGTCAAGAAAAAACCGAATTCAAAGAAAAATTTGAATCTAAAGCATTCTTTAATAAAGAGCTTGTATTAAAGAGAGATCTATCACAACATGAAATTTCTAAATTTGAAGTCAGACAGTTTCGTTTTCCAAGCTCATTCGTAGAAAAGCGTTATCAAAGATTTTCTGATCAGAATACTGCTTTTGCTCATGTTTTGGGCCATACAGGAAATCTTATAGACGAATATGCATTAACAGAAACTGGTTTTACTTCACAGAGCTGGAGTGATGGCATCTTTTCTTACTCTAGTGGCTTAATCGAAGGGAAGTCTGGTTTAGAGAAAACTTATGATAAAACCCTAAAGGGTAAGTTTGGATTTAAGGTTTATGAAGTTGATGCAAGGGGTAGGTTATTAAATGAGATAAATTTCCAACCCCCCATAAATGGCTCAGATTTGTATACAACCTTAGATTATTACGCTCAACTAGAGTCTGAGAGACTAATGAATCAAAGGCGTGGTGCAGTTGTTGCTGTTGATTTATTAGATGGAGGAATTGTTACTCTATATAGCTCACCATCATACTCAATTAATCGATTATCTAATGGGATATCCAATAATGAGTACAATCAATTAGAGAATGATGATAACAAGCCTTTTTTTAATAGAGCGGTATCTGGTAGATATCCTCCAGCTTCAACTATTAAGCCAGCAATGGCAATGTTTGGGATTAGTCAGGACATTGTAGATTGGCCTACTCTAATTAATGACCCCGGTTACTTTGTTTTGCCTGAAGATGGTAGGATTTATAGAGGCTGGAAAGAGGATGGTCATGGCAATATCAATCTTCAAGAAGCAATTACAAAAAGCTCAAATACTTATTTTTTTAATGTCGCATATATGTCTGATATTAATAAATTAGGTCAACATTTACGCTTATTAGGTTTTGGAAGAAAAGTTTGCATTGATTGTTTTGAAGAAGTTCAAGGTCTAGTTCCAGGACCTCAATGGAAATTGAACAATTTTTTGTCAGGCTGGTCTAAGGGAGATACAGTTAATTTAGGAGTCGGTCAAGGATATGCTATTACAACACCTCTACAGTTAGCTAATTATGCTTCAATAGTTGCAAATGAAGGATCAGAAGTAAAAATGCATTTAAATCGAGATTTAGGGAAACAAGATATTATTGCAGAAAGTATTTTTAATAATTTCAAGAGCTTAGATTGGGAGTTACTTCATGGAGCTATGGAGGGCGTGATTGAATCAAACCAAGGAACAGCAAGAAGATTAAAAGATATGAAGACTTTCAGAGTGGCTGCTAAAACTGGGACGGGGGAATTATTGGGTCTTGAGACTAGAGAAGAATATGAAATCGTCCGTAAGGATGAGAGATTAAGAGATCATGCTGTCATCATAGCTTTTGGTCCAATGCCAAACCCGCGATACGCTATTAGCGTGATAGTAGAGAACGGAGAAAGCGGTGGTGCAGTTGCTGGCCCAATAGCAATCGGTGTTTTGAAGACATTAATTAAACAAAGTGAATAGAAAATTTTTTATTGATCCATTTATATTTTCAAGCATATTAACACTATGTTTTTTTGGTTTATTCATTTTATATAGCGCGTCCCAAGGCAATACCACTTTAATCATCAAACAGTCTGTATTCGGAATCATTGGTGTTTTATTATTTTTTATTATTAGTCAGCCTGATCCAGATCTATACAGACGATTTGCTCCTTTAGTTCTAATAATTGCTATGGCTTTATCTTTAGTAGCATATTTTTTTGGACCAGAAATTAACGGAGCTAAGCGATGGATCAAAGTTGCCTCTTTTTCATTTCAACCCTCAGAATTGCTTAAATTATCCTTACCATTATTTTTAGCTGCTTTTTTACATGATAAAAAACTTCCAATCTCTTTGAAAGAAACTCTTATTTCACTATTCATCATCATTATTTGTTTCTTAATAGTGTCTTCTCAGCCAGATCTTGGTACGGCCCTTATAATAGGGGCTGCTGGATTATTTGTATTATTTTTAGCTGGATTAAGTTGGGTATTCATTGGAACTAGTTTTGCTGCAATGATTATTTGTTCACCTTATATATGGAACAATCTGTTAGAGCCTTTTCAAAAAGCTAGGATAGCTACTCTTTTAAATCCTGATGCTGATCCTACTGGTTCTGGTTGGAATATAATGCAATCAAAGATAGCTATAGGCAGTGGTGGTTTATCTGGTAAGGGCTATGGCCAGGGATCTCAAACCCATTTAGATTTTTTACCCGAAACACAGACAGATTTTATTTTTTCAGTTCTGGCTGAGGAGTTAGGGTTTATTGGGGTTCTTATTTTAGCCTTCATTTATATCTTTATCATTCTGCGATGTTTTTATTTAGCAGTAAATGCAAGAGACAGGTTCTGTAGGCTTGTGATCGGTGGGTTCTTATTTACATTTGCTTTAAATGTGACTATTAACCTATGTATGGTCGTAGGCCTGGTTCCTGTTGTCGGCATGCCACTTCCATTTTTAAGTCAAGGAGGAACATCACTTCTTTCAATTTTTATAATGTTTGGGATAATAACCTCAATGGCAACACATAAACACTTATTACAGAAATGAGAAATTTAATTCTGGCAAGTCTCTTATTAACACCATCTATAACGTTTGCTGACTACACCTCAGGAGTGAAATTCGATGAAATATATTCTATTTTGGTTAATCAGCATGGTTTTGATGGGGAATATGTTGCTTCTGTTTTATCTAGTGCTGAAAAACAAGAAAAGATCATTAAGTCGATGAACTCTCCTGCAGAATTCACATGGACTTGGAAGAAATATAGAAAGCATTTTGTTGAGTCTAAGCGAATATATAATGGGAAAAGGTTTATCAAAAAACATCTAGAAGTTTTAAATAGAGCAGAAGCTGAATTTGGGGTGCCAAAAGAAATTATTGTTGCAATTTTAGGTGTAGAAACAAGATATGGAAAAATCAAAGGCAACATTAATGTTATTGATGCCTTAACAACACTTAGCTTTGATTACCCTAGGAGATCTAAGTTTTTTACAAATGAGCTAATTAGTTTTTTTATTTTAACTAGAAAAAATAATATTGACATTTTTAAAACCAAAGGATCCTATGCTGGTGCTATGGGATATAGTCAATTTATTCCCTCGAGTTATCTAGCTTATGCAGTTGATTATGATGGTGACAATAAAGCTGATCTGATTCATTCTCCTGAAGATGCAATTGGCAGCATCGCTAATTATTTATATAAAAGTGGATGGAAAAGAGATGTTGGCATTATATTAGAATTAAAAGACGCTCCTAAAGATTATGATGAAACTAGCTTAAATAATATTAGAAAGCCCATCAGACTTGATGAAGGTTACAGCGATATAATGATTCATACAGATATTAGTAAAACGAATAAAGATGGTAAATATTTATTACTAAGATATGATCAAGATGGTAAAGAACATTATTACTTAGGATCCCAGAATTTTATCGCTATTACCAAATATAACAGGAGCCATTTTTATGCTAAGGCAGTTTATGATTTAGCAGAGGAGTTTTGATGAAGAGAATTTATTTCAGTGTAATTTGTTGTTTAATTTTTTTGACTGCTAACTTATATGGTCAATCAAAGGTTCCACCTCCTCCTAAATTTGATTTACCAAGCTATATACTGATGGATGCTACTACAGGTAATGTTATAGCGGAGTTAAATGCAGAGTCACAAATAGAGCCCGCAAGCATGACCAAAGTCATGACAAGTTACATCGCAGCAGATCAAATTGAAGAAGAATTAATCTCAGCCAATGATGAGGTAATTATTTCTTCAAAAGCTTGGAGTAGAAACGTTGAAGGAACTACTATGTTTATTATTGAAGGCCAACGCGTTCCACTATCTGAACTACTTAATGGATTAATAGTTGTTTCTGGTAATGATGCTGCTATTGCTATAGCAGAACATATAGCAGGAACAGAAGAAGACTTTGCTGCTTTGATGAATCAGTATGCCCAGAGACTTGGACTAAAAAATACATTGTTTCAAAATTCTTCAGGCTTACCGGATGCAAATCACTACTCAACCGCAAAAGATTTAGCACTATTGACACAATCATTAATTAAGAAATTTCCAGAGCACTATGGGCGTTATAGACAGAAAAGTTACAAGTATGAATATGAAGGTAATAATACTGATGTTCAATACAATAGGAATAGACTTTTATGGAATGATGCATCAGTTGATGGTGTTAAAACAGGAAGCACTGACTCAGCTGGACATAGTGTTATTGCTTCTGCTAAAAGAAATGATATGAGGCTCATATCAGTTGTTACAGGATCTAAGAGTAAGGATGCCCGTTTTATCGCATCTGAAAGGTTACTTAATTACGGCTTTCGATATTTTTCTACTCAAAAACTGATTCCTTCCAATACATCACTTAAGACTAGCGTAATTTGGGGAGGAAGATCTGATAACCTTAATTTAGGTATTAGGAATGATTTATTTGTTACTTTGGCTAGAACAGACTTTAAAAATATTGAAATCAAATATAGGTATAAGAATAACGTTCAAGCACCAGTTCAGAAGGGCGATGATTTTGGTGAAATAGAGATCCTATCTAATGGTAAGTTGGTTGCCACATCTCAATTAATAGCGCTAGAAGAGGTTAAAGCTAAAGGTTTTTTTGGTAGGTTATTTTCTAGGATTCTCCTCTGGTTTATAAATCTATTTAATTTTTAGATATGAGTAAAATTTTTGGGGTCTATCAAGGATCATTTTTACCTTTAGAAGAGATTAGGGTTTCACCATTGTCTAGAGCATATACATTTTCTGATAGCGTATATGAGGTTATCCCATACTTTTATGGGCGGCCTTTTTGTTTAATAGAGCACCTCGAAAGACTGAGTAAGAGTTTAGAAGCAACCAAGATATATGTAGACCTTAATAGAGTAGAAGATGAGATTAACCAATTATCTCACTATATTAAGAATCATGAGAATGCTTATATTTACTATCAGGTGACTAGAGGAGTGGACTCAATTAGATCACATCAGGCTAATCATGACGAATTGGTACCAGAATTATTTGGTTATGCCGTCGAAATTAAAACCAATACAAGTCCGATTCAAGCTAAATTATGTGAAGACATAAGATGGATGAGATGCGATGTGAAATCGACATCATTGTTAGGTAATATTTTAATGATGAATGATGCACAGGAGTCAGACTGTTCAGAAATCATTTTTTATAAAGATGATTTTTTATGTGAAGGTGGTGCAAGCAACGTTTTTCTTTCTGTCAATGGAGCAATCCTTACTCCAAGCCTTCAATCGAATATTCTGTCTGGCATAACAAGAAACTTTTTGATCAAATCACTCACAAGCAAAGATATAATTGTTCAGGAGACTGATTGCAATATTAGTTTATTAGAAGAAGCTTCAACTATATGGTTCACCAGCTCTACTAGAGGTATATTGCCTATAGAAAATTTAGTGAATTCTAATTATCATCGCGATCCAAAAGACCCCGTCTTTAATCAATGCAAAGAAATCTACGAAGAATCATTCAAGAACTATTTTGCAACTTAATCAAGCTAGACTCTAGGCATTTCCAGGCATCACCCCTTTTTGCTCCTTTTGAAAGCTGATCTAATTTAAAGATAGCTTTTTTCATTTCAAGCAATATTTCATGACTAGTTTTTTTTGAGAAACTCTTATAATCATTATGCTTTGCCTTCCAAACTCCATAAGAGTAGAGATTAGCTCTTCCAGAAGAGAATTTTAATGCAAGCGCAGCATGCACAACTTTTGCAAAAACCCAATTTAATAAAGTATGAGCATTAGGGTTACTAGTTTTTACTTCCTGAACAATTTGTCTAGATTTCTTATAGTCTTGGGTAATAAGAGCATCCTCTAACTCATAACCTACAAAGCTTTTATTAAAATCTATAGATGCAATATCATTTTCAATATCAGATTCTTGAATCATCTTTAATAATTTTATTTCATTCTTTTGAGCAATGAGATTACCTTCAAAATTAGCAATTATTGTTGATCCCACTAATGGTAAATGTTCTTTAGATAGGAATGATAAATTTTCTTTTAACCAAATTTTTTCTTCATACAATGCTAACTTTTTACAACTCACTATAGTTCCTTCAGTATCTAATTTCTTATACCAATTATTGTTTACATTATGCTTCTCTCCCACGCTCTCAATAATGAATGCTAGCCCATCCGCTTTTTTAAATTCATAACTTTCAATAAAGCTGATTAAGGGCGCTGGAAACCTGCCCTCTAAATGTTTTATCTTCACAATAATTTTTTCTTGAAATAGAGAGCCAGCGGATAATTTATGAACTAATGTTTCTATTGTTTTTAAATCTTCTGTCTCAATACCAATAGTTAAGGTTTTATTAAAATCTACTTTGTTTAACCCTTTCTCTATAATTTCTATCACATCGTTTCTTAACACAATCTCCTCTCCATAAACAAAAAAAAGATTGGTTTCTAATTTGGGTTTAGTGAAGAACTTTATGAAATCAAATTTCATTGACCAATAATCTCCTAATTAATAATCCTACTGCTTGTTCTTCTAATTTCTCATATATATATTTTTCAGCATTATCTTCACCCATCGGATTAAGTTCATTGGTGGCAGTTTGTGAGTCTATTTTTATTTGATATGTTTTAGGATCATCATTTATTTTGTACAAGACAGTATATATAAGATCTTTTGCAATAGGTCTTGATGCCATACCACCATAGTATATTTTTTCTTCCTTTAAAGTATTTATGATCATGAGCCTGTTTTGAGATGCCGAGTTAATATTAACTTTATAAGACAATTTTTTCTGAAATCTGTAATCAACACTATCACTAAATGATAAGCTCTTTAAAGATAATCTCTGATAATTATAATCATTAGAATTACAACTTACGCTGATCAAGATTATTAATAATAGTAATAAAGAAGGCTTACTTAGCGACATCAAATAATTCTTTAAAACCAGAAGGGTCATGTCTTCCTATAACAAGATTTTCTAATGTCCCAAACCCTTCTTTAGATCCCATTTTTGCATGTGCTATTTGATGAGTGTGAAACAATGTAAAGTCATTTGGATCTAGTTTGTCTAAATCCCAAACCTCATATCCTGTTTCCATTTCTCCTTTCCAGAACGCATGACCCCATTCTGGATGCTGATACCCAATACCTTTACAATGAAACCTTGGTCCCACTGTATCAATTTGTATTGTTAAATTCTCTCCAGAGTTTCTGTAGCCCTCAATAGTTGCCGATTCAGACCACCTTGTTCCCTTGATCCATTTAACACTGTGCTCAACATTATTTATAGGCTCTATTATTTCTTTTGAGTTACTGATAGTGACTATATCAGCTGATAATTGTGTTGGGTTGCCATCATGATCTTGAAAAGTACCAAAATGAGTAAAACAATCATCAAAATTAATAGGGATCCAACACCAATATACGCCTGGTTCTCCTGCTAATTTCCCAGGTGCCCCTGCTTCAGGCTCACCAACAGGCCTAACACCCCATGATTTATCTCGTGTTCCATATTCTGATTTAAGGGTAATTTCATTTAGTTCAGTAATAATTTTTCCCGACCATTTACCAAATTGTGTAAAACGACTTGTGTCCATAAGAACTCTGCTACCTTCTTGCATAGTAGATTTTGGCTCTAAATGTGGGCCTGTAATTGCATTAAAAGTAATATCACAACTAAGTTTATTATCAGGATCATCCAAAATAAATCTGATAACACTCATTGGTTCTACAATTTCTAGGGTTATAGGACCCACTTCTATTGGGTACCTACTGGGGTTTAATCTTTTTGAAGCATGAAATGAAAATTGTTTATTATTTGTTGCAATACTAAAATGTGCATCAATAATATGACGGTTTGGATATACTCCAATACCTATTTCGAATAAGAAGTCCTTATCAGGACTAAAACCGTTAAACCAATATCTATCATAAAAATTTCTATCTGATGTAGATGGTATTGATAAAGTATCAGATGTTTGATGTATGGGAAAATCGTCAAGAGGAGTTATATTTAGCATTAGGTAACAAAGTTAATTAATTTTTCTTTAACATAAATCACCTTCTTAATATTGTCTAGCTCAATATGCTTCGAAACATTATTATTTTTTAAAGCAATACTCTCTACATCAACTTGATTCATTGACTTATCAACCATTTCTTTTCCTCTAACTTTGCCATTAACTTGGATAATAAGCTCAAAACTATCCTCTTCAATCAGATCCAGTCTTATGCTTGGCCAGGATATTTCAAACTCTTCTTTATTTAATTTTGGATTAAATCGATTCCACAGCTCAAGCGTGATATGTGGCGCAATAGGAGACAGTATCTTTAATACTATTTCTAACGCTTCATTTAAACAAAATTTTTCTGCCTTAGAAGCTTCATTTAATTTGAATGACTCAGGGATAGCATTTATTAATTCCATGGCAGATGCAATTACAGTATTAAATGAATTCCGTTCTTCATAATCATTGTTAACTTTTGCAAGAGTCTGATGAGTTTTTCTTCTTAGCTTCAATTCATTTTCAGATAAATTATCTGGCTCTTTAATATCATTTATTCTTCCATCAGCTAAATTCCATAACCTTTTAAGAAATCTATGTGAGCCTTCGATAGACGTTTCAGACCATTCAAGAGTTTGATCAGGCGGAGACGCAAACATAATATAAAGCCTTACAGTATCTGCTCCAAATTTTTTGATCATATCATTCGGATCAACACCATTTAGTTTCGATTTACTCATCTTTGACATACCATCTTTATAAACTGTGTCTCCCTTGAGAGTTTTCATGATTTTAGGATCTTTAGATCCCTTAGGATCAATCTCTTCTTTTGCAACCCATACAAGATTCCCATTCTTATCTTGGGTATAGAAAGCATCAGCTAAAACCATTCCTTGAGTTAATAGCTTTATAAATGGTTCCTTATTATTTATTAGTTTATTTTCGTACATCAGGAGATTAAAGAATCTAGCGTATAGTAGATGTAATATTGCATGTTCTATACCCCCAACATATTGATCAACAGGCAGCCAATACCTGGCTTCATCTCCAATCATTTCTTTGTTTGAAATATCTGCAAATCTAGCAAAATACCAAGAGCTCTCAAAAAAGGTATCGAAAGTATCTGTTTCCCTTTTACTTTCTTTACCACATAACGGGCAATCAACTTTTTGCCAGTCTTTAAATTGATTTAGACTCATACCTTTTGTTGAAATATCCTCAATATCAGGTAATTCAACTGGTAAATCCTTTTCAGGAACTCTAACTGGACCACAGTTATTACAATTGATTATTGGTATTGGGCAACCCCAATATCTTTGTCGTGATATACCCCAATCTCTTAATCTGTAGTTAATCTTAATTTTTCCATTATTGGTTTTAGCAAGTTTCTTTGAAATTTTTTCAAAAGCTTCATCCGATGACAAACCATCAAACTCATCTGAATTAATTAATACGCCTTGATTTTCAATAGCTCCATCTTTAATAGATTGATCAGAACCGTCATCTATAACTTGATTGATTTCAAGACCATATTTTCTTGCAAACTCCCAATCTCTTTGGTCATGAGCTGGCACACACATGACAGCTCCTGACCCATACTCCATTACTACAAAGTTAGATATCCAAATAGGAATTTTCTTAAGGGTAAATGGATGAATGGCATATAAACCAGTTTCAATACCTACTTTTTCTTGTTTTGCTAACGCAGCTTCATTTTTCTGAATACTTTGATTGCTTTTAATAAAGTCTTTTATAGTTTTATTCTTCTCTTGTATCTTTTCACTTATAGGATGCCTCATTGCTAAAGCACAATATGTAGCACCGAAAATAGTGTCTGGACGAGTGGTGAATACTTGCAGCTGATCATCCATCCCATCAACATTAAAATTGAATTCAAGACCTTTTGATTTTCCAATCCAGTTCTCTTGCATTAATTTTACTTGATTCGGCCATCCATCAAGATCATCTAATCCAGCTAGTAATTCCTCTGAAAACTCGCTAATTTTTAGAAAGTACTGATCTATTTTCTTTTTTTCAATTAATGCCCCAGACCGCCAACCCCTGCCATCTATGACTTGTTCATTGGCTAGAACAGTCTCATCGACGGGGTCCCAGTTTACCTCTGATTCTTTTTTGTAAACTAAATCCTGCTCATATAGAATACCAAAAAATAATTGTTCCCATTTAAAGTAATCAGGAGATGATGTATTAATCTCCTTACTCCAATCATAGCTAAACCCCAAGCTTTTTAATTGATTTTTCATTACCTTAATATTTTTTTCAGTCCATACTTTTGGGGATACGTTGTTCTCTATGGCTGCGTTCTCTGCAGGCAATCCAAAAGCATCCCAACCCATAGGCTGCAGAACATTAAATCCTTGCATTCGTTTAAATCTAGATATCACATCTCCAATGGTGTAATTGCGCACATGACCCATATGAAGTTTGCCAGAAGGATATGGAAACATTGATAGGCAATAATATTTATCCAAGCTACTTTTTTTTGCTAAATGAGATCGCGACTCTTCCCAAAAAATCTGTGCAGATTCCTCTACTTTTTTTGGATTATATTCACTAGGCATCTTTAATTTTCTCCAAGAATTCATCCTCTAGATAATTAACGTGATGTTTATTTTGAAGAAATATTTCATCAAATAATATTTTCTGATGTAATGAATGATTGGTATTTATTCCTTCAACGAAGAATTCTTCTAAAGCGCTTATCATTCTCTTAATTGAAGACCGTCTTGAATTAGCTGCAGTGATAATTTTAGCTAAGAGTGAATCGTAGTATGGCGGCACTAAGTAACCAGAATAAATATGGGAATCAAATCTAACACCAAAGCCTCCAGGAGGATGCATTTTTGATATTAATCCAGGTGAAGGCAGAAATGTAAGAGGATCTTCAGCATTTATTCTGCATTCAATAGCATGACCTTTAAAGCTAACTCTTTTTTGATCAAGCTTCATTTTCATCCCAAGGGCAAGCTTAAGTTGAGTTTTTACTAGATCAAACATTGTTACCATTTCTGTAACAGGATGCTCAACCTGAATGCGAGTATTCATTTCAATAAAGAAGAAACTACCATCTTTGTAAAGAAACTCAATTGTTCCAACTCCTTCATATTTAATTTTTTTACATAAATCCACGCATGATTTTAAAACAATATTTAGAGCATCTTCATCTATATCAATCGCAGGAGCTTCTTCAATAATTTTTTGATGTTTTCTTTGTAGGCTGCAGTCTCTTGTTCCTAGATGTATAGCGCTACCTTGACCATCCCCAACAACCTGAACCTCTATATGTCTAGGATTTTCAATATATTTTTCTAAATATATTGCATCATTCCCAAAAGCATTTTTTGCTTCTTGTTTTGTTAATGATATTCCTGTGCTTAATTCATTATAATCTCGCACTATCCTCATTCCTCTACCACCGCCCCCAGCAGACGCCTTTATTATTAATGGAAACCCAATGGAATTTGCTATTTCATTTATTTCATCTTGGTTTTTGGGTAATTTCTCATCATATCCAGGTACGACAGGTATATTGTTTTGACTAACTAATTTTTTTGCTGAAATCTTATCCCCCATGATTTCAATGACTTTAGAAGATGGGCCTATAAACTTAAACCCACTATTTTGACATCTTTCAGCAAAGTTATGATCTTCTGATAAAAAGCCATAACCGGGATATATAGCATCAGTTTGCGATAGTTCAGCTGCAGACAGTATTGAGGGGATATTAAGATAACTATCCATGGGATTTTCAGAGCCTATACATACTGTCTCATCAGCGAATCTTAGGTGCTTCTGATCTTTATCACCTGTTGAATAAATAGCAACTGTGTTTAAGTTTAATTCTTTGCAGGCTCTAATGGCACGCAGAGCAATTTCTCCTCTATTTGCTATGAGGATTTTTTGAGACATTTTATTTAATTACTATGAGCGTTTGGCCAAACTCAACAGGAGCAGCATCTTCATTTGGTATGGCAACTACTTTTCCAGAATATTCCGACTTAATCTCATTCATCATTTTCATCGCCTCTACAATACAAACAACTTGACCTTCTTGAACATTATCTCCCACTTCAACATACGGAGGTCTATCAGGAGCAGGCTTTCTATAAAATGTACCTACAATAGGAGATGTGATTATATTGCCTTCAAGCACTTTTGATTTTTCAGTATTATCAGACTTACTAGTTTCTTGAATGTCTGAGCCCGCAGTTCCTGTTGTTACCGATATATCTTCATTAGGCAAACCTCTAGAAATCCTCACAGACTCTTCACCTTCAGTCACCTCAATTTCTCTAAGGTCTGATTCTTGAAGCATCTCGATTAAACTTTTAATTTTTCTAATATCCATTATTTCTTAAGGTTTTTTACAGCATGCTCTAATGCATACTGGTATCCAGAAGCACCAAGACCACTAATCACACCAACGGCTAAATCTGAAAAGTATGATTTTTGTCTAAACTCTTCCCTATTAAAAATATTTGAAATATGTACTTCATAAAATGGTTTATCTACGGCAAGAATTGCATCTCTAATTGAAATACTGGTATGAGTAAAAGCTCCTGGATTGATGACTAATGCATCAAAGTCATTCATAGATTCTTGGATTTTAGAAACCAGATCATGTTCAGCATTGCTTTGAAAGAAAGCAATTTCTATTTTCAAACTCTCAGCAAGCTTTAATAATCCATTGTTGATCTCCTCAAGAGTATCTGAGCCGTATGTATCTTTTTCTCTTTTGCCTAACATATTTAGATTAGGACCATTGATAATTAATATTTTCATTTATTTAATTTTATGATTATTTTAAAGATTTTAATAGATTTTAATAGATTTTAATGAATTTTAGCAACATTTATTATAGTTGATGCCATGGGATAGCAGTATTTTTTCTCTGCACAACCCTGATATTCAACTGAAATCATATCAACATCTAATGATTTTAAGTCTTTTAACAATACTTTCAAGAAAACTTTATCTCTATAAATTCTTACTTTGCCAAAATAAATGTCATCAATATTATCAATCTTGCCAGTTAAAAGATAATTGATTTCTTGATGATTTTGAACAATATTAAATGCTTTCTTATACAAATAATAATTTGGAGCTATTTTCCAAGATATAATTAATTGATTTTCTTCTAAGTAATGACTTATTTGAAATGCTTCATTTAAGGGTAAGATAGAATCAGTATTAAATAGATCATTGGAAAATACTTTATTAAATCCAATTAACGATAGAAATGCTAATAAATAAGAATTAAATTTTAAATATGATAATCGCATATTGAGATGATAGATAAAAATTCAAAAATTTGCATTATTGGTGCTGGCAGCACAGGAATAGCTGCATGTAAGAATTTTTTCCAGGCTGGACTAGATTTTATGTGTTTTGAAGCAAGCAGTGAGATTGGGGGTAATTGGGTGTTTAAAAACTCGAACGGAATGTCTTCAGCTTATAAATCACTCCATATCAATACTTCAAGAGAAAAGATGCAATATTATGATTTTCCTATGCCAGAACATTATCCTGACTTTCCTCATCACAGTGATATTGCAAATTATTTTAATGCCTATGTGGACCATTTTAATTTTAGAGACAAAATAGAGTTTAATAGCTTGGTAACAAATGCTAGGCTACTTAAGAATGGACAATGGGAAATTCACACTAATAATTTGAACTCCCCATTAATCTTTGATGCCTTAGTTGTGGCTAATGGTCATCATTGGGATCCAAGGATGCCTGAGCCTAGATTTAAAGGTAGTTTTGCAGGAGAAGAGATCCATTCTCATTATTATTTAAGCCCCAAGGATCCACTTAATTGCATTGATAAGAATATTGTGGTGGTTGGTGGAGGTAACTCGGCAATGGACATTGCCTGTGAATTAAGCCAAAGGAATCATGCAAGAAAAGTGTTTATATCCATGAGAACCCCTGTATGGGTAGCTCCAAAATATTTTGGATCTGCTCCTCTTGATAGCTTTCAAAGACATCCATCCGAAAAGAAGAAGTGGTATCAGCATATTCTTGAACCAATGAATGTGCTGTTGAGTAATTATATTTTAACGAAAAAGGTTATTCAGCATGTAGGTAATCCAAAGGATATAGGGTTACTGCAACCTGAATATAAATTTACTCAGGCTCACCCAACGATTTCAAGTGAAATACAAATTAGGTTAGGTTCTGGAGATTTAATAGCCAAGCCAAATATTAAGCGACTAAGGGATCATCACGTTGAGTTTGAGGATGGCTCTATTGAAGATATTGATATTGTTATATATGCAACTGGTTACAAGATTTCATTCCCCTTTTTAGATAAAGATATTATTGATGTTGAAAACAATGATATAGCTCTGTATAAAAGGATTTTTTTGCCTGGAGTTGATAATTTATTCTTTCTAGGCTTGGTTCAGCCTCTTGGCGCTCTTATGCCAATAGCTGATGAACAATCAAAATTATTAACACAATTATTTTTAGGTCAATATAAATTGCCCGAACAGAAAGAAATGATTGATGATGCATTGAAGATCCATAATCAATACAAGTCTCATTATTTATCATCACCCAGACACACAATTCAGATCAATGTTCTTAAATATACTGACAATTTAAGAAGTGAGTTAAAAAGAGGCAAGAAAAGAGCTCTTTCATAATGCTAATTAATCTTTTTCTTTCAATTTTTTTTAAAGCTCCAGCATGGCTGATAAGAATTTTTACTCTTAAGAAGCAAATTCATCTAGATGGCCAAAGCTTAGATTATAAGTCTCAAATTTTTATAGGTTTTATAGAAAGATATCGTTATAAGCTTGGTGGCGATGAACTTGATTATGTTGCTCTAAGAGAAGGTAGAGCTAATGATAGTGTTTATCAACACTTGTCTGCTCAACCAATATCTAAAATTAATTTTAAAGATCACACAATTAACCTAACCGATAGAAATTTAACTATTAGAGAATACACGCCTGCATCTGTTCATACGAACAGACCAATATTATATTTTCATGGTGGCGGTTATGTATTAGGAGATCTTGAAACACATCATGGATGGTTAAAATACTTTTCTAGTAAGTCTGGATTCAAGATCTTTTCAGTGGAGTATCGTTTATCACCTGAAAATCCGTTTCCATCAGCCTTAGAAGATGCTAACGAGTCATTAGATTGGTTATCAAAAAATTTTAAAATTGATGTTAAGGATATTATCTTATGTGGTGATAGTGCTGGGGCACATTTAGCTGCATCACTTAGCACTCATAGAAGTTTGAATCATCTGGAATTACCTAAATCACAATTCTTAATTTACCCTATGATCAATCCATTATGTGATTCTGATTCTCTTAAGTATTATTCAAGTGGATTTTTACTCACAGCAGAGTCAATGCAATGGTTTTGGTCATTATTTCAATCTAATGATCAGGATATTTCTGATCCACGCTTTAACCTTAATATTGATCCAAAAGTGAAAGATTTTCCAGATACTTTAATGGTTACTGCCGGATTTGATCCATTAAGAGATGAAGGCGAGATTTACGCAAATAATTTATTACAAAATAATTTCGTGATAGAGCAGTTACATTACCCTAATATGTTTCATGCATTTGTTAATATGACTAGGATCAAAGCATGTAAGATTGCAGCTGATGACATGATTAATGAACTGAAGGAATTTATATGACTGCCATATTAAAAGTAAAAGATTTAAGTGTTAGCTTTAATTTACGCAATGATGTTTTTGATGCAGTAAAGAACATTTCGTTTGAAGTTGATCAGAATGAGGTTATAGGTTTGGTTGGAGAATCTGGATCAGGTAAATCAGTTACTGCCATGTCAATTATGAGACTTCTCCCTGAACCGAAAGCAGTATTTGGACCTGAATCACAAATACTGTTTAATGACCAGGATATTCTTAAATTAAGTCAAAAAGCACTGACAAAGAAAAGAGGGAAAGATCTTACTATGGTTTTTCAAGAGCCAATGACTTCATTAAACCCATTTCATAGAGTTGGAAATCAGATTCAAGAAGCTATTATGGCTCACCAAAATCTTTCATCCATTGAAGCTAAACGACAGGCATTAAGATTTTTAGAATTAGTTGAAATACCTCACCCTACTAGACTCTATAAGTCTTATCCACATCAATTGTCGGGTGGCCAACGACAAAGAGTAATGATAGCTATTGCATTAGCTAATAAACCAAAATTACTAATAGCTGATGAGCCAACTACGGCACTAGACGTTACCATACAAGCTCAAATACTTGATTTAATCAATAGACTCAAAGATGAAGTTGGCATGTCAGTTTTGTTTATTACACATGACCTAAGTTTAGTAAGAAAATTTTCTCATCGAATGGTAGTTATGAAATCAGGTGAAATAGTTGAGCAGGGTATCACTTCAGAAATTTTCCAGAATCCGCAACATGAATATACTAAAACACTAATTAACTCTGAACCAACCAGTAATCTGAGAGCTTATGAAGCAAGAGATGCCATTATTCAGGTTAAAAATTTATCAGTGGGATACTCTATTAAGTCTGATAAATTATTCAAAAAAAAGGTATTTAAGGCCGTTGATAATCTCAGCTTTAGTATCTACAAGAATTCAACTATTGGCTTAGTTGGTGAATCTGGTTCGGGCAAATCAACATTAGGCAAAGCCATTGCTGGATTAATTAACTATGAAGGAAGAGTGCTTTTCGAAAATAATGATATATCCAAATTAAGCCCAAGAGATACAAAAGATATTAAGAAAGATATTCAAATCATTTTTCAAGATCCTTATGGGTCTCTATCGCCCAGAATGACCATCAGAGAAATTATTGGAGAAGGGCTAGATGTACATTACAGATTAAGTAAAAATCAAAGAAATGAGCTTATTGACCAGTCAATGCTTGATGTTGGTTTAGATCCTAAACTACAATTTAAATATCCTCATGAGTTTTCTGGAGGTCAGAGACAACGTATTGCAATTGCTCGTTCAATTATTCTAAATCCAAAATTTATTATTTTAGATGAGCCAACTTCAGCACTAGATCGATCCATTCAAATTCAAGTATTAGACTTACTTAAAGAGATACAACAAAAGATGAAATTAACATATTTATTTATTAGTCACGATCTAAGAGTTATTAGGTCAATGTCAGACTATGTTTTTGTTATGCAACAAGGAAAAATCATTGAGCAGGGTAATGTAGATAAAGTTTTTAATGCCCCTTCGGAAGAGTATACTAGCGAACTTTTAGCTGCTGCATTAAGATACTCCACCGAATAGGTCACAAATAATGACAAAGAGAAAATACTCAAGCAAACTGGTTGACGGTCCACTGCAGGCTGCATCGCGATCAATGCTTCGAGGCGCAGGCCTTACAAGTGAAGACTTTAAAAAACCATTGGTCGGTATAGCCTCAACTTGGTCTAAAGTTACTCCTTGTAATATTCATATTAACGATCTGGCCTCATTAGTAGAGAGCGCAGTTGATAAATATGGTTCTAAGGGTATTTTATTTAATACGATCACTGTATCTGATGGAATATCTATGGGAACTGAAGGCATGAAGTTTTCCTTGGTATCAAGAGAAGTTATTGCCGATTCAATTGAGACAGTAGTAGGGTGTCTTGGATATGATGGAGTCATTGCTTTAGGAGGCTGTGATAAAAATATGCCAGGAGCAATTATTGGTTTAGCTAGATTAAATAGACCTTCTTTATTTATTTATGGTGGATCTATCCAACCAAGTGATGAGAATACAGATTATGTTTCTGTGAGTGAGAAAACAGGAGAATATTCCAAAGGAGATATTTCTGAGGAAGACTTGATACACATTGAGAAGATTTCTGTAAAAGGGCCAGGATCATGTGGAGGTATGTACACAGCAAATACTATGGCCTGTGCTATAGAAGCTTTAGGCATGAGTTTGCCAGGGAGTAGCAGCCAAGACGCAGTATCAGAATCTAAAAGAAATGATTGTCATTTATCTGGGAAAGCTATAGCAGACTTGATTGAGAAGGATATCTGTCCTTCAGACATTATGACCAAACCAGCTTTTGAAAATGCAATCACAACTGTTATTGCATTGGGGGGATCAACCAATGCAGTACTTCACCTGTTAGCTATGGCAGATGCAATAGGCGTTGATTTATCTTTAGACGATTTTTCTAGAATAGGTGAGAATGTTCCTGTATTAGCTAATATCAAACCTTTTGGAGAGCACTATATGTCTGAATTAAATGCTCAAGGCGGTGTTATGCCAGTCATGAAAACATTGCTGAATCATGGCTTACTCAATGGAGATTGCATTACAGTTACTGGTAAAACATTATCTGAGAATCTAGAGAATATAGAGGAATATCTAGACGATCAATCGATAGTCAGATCTATTTCTAACCCAATTAAAAGCTCAAGTCATTTAAGAATATTATACGGAAATCTAGCTCCTGACGGTGCTGTAGCAAAGATCACGGGTAACGAAGGATTAAGCTTTGAGGGTAAAGCCAGAGTGTTTAATTCAGAAGAAGAGGGCAATGAAGCTATTTTAAATCAGAAAATTAATCCCGGTGAAGTAATCGTTATTCGTTATGAGGGACCAAAAGGAGGTCCTGGTATGAGAGAAATGTTAAAACCCACTTCAGCAATTATGGGACAGGGTCTTGGCAGCAAGGTTGCTTTTATTACTGATGGAAGATTCTCGGGAGGCACCCATGGTTTTGTAGTTGGACACATTTCACCTGAGGCTGAAGTAGGTGGTCCTATAGCGTTTATAGAAGATGGAGATGGAATCATCATAGATGCTGAAAATAATTCTATTTCACTACTGATAGATGATACAGTCTTGGCCAAACGTAAGAAACAATTGAAAAATCCAAATTTAACCCCACAAAAGGGTGTACTGGCAAAATATAAAAAGCTTGTTGGTAGCGCATCTCGAGGTGCTATTACTGATTCAATTAAAAGTTATGATTAAAAGAGAATTTCCCTCTACTAGAATGAGACGACTTCGGCAATCAGAGGTAGTTCGAAATTTAGTCAGCGAAAATCATTTAAATACAAACGATTTAATACAACCATTATTTTTTACAAATACTCCAGAGCAATCTGAAGCTATAGATTCTATGCCAGGAATTTTCAGGCACAACCTTGATGGCATCAAAAGAGAGTTAGAGGATTTAGTAACAGCTGGCATCAAATCAGTAGCAATATTTCCAGTTATTGATAGCGACCAAAAGGATGAAGTCGGAACCTATGCTATTAATGAAAATAACTTTTTTTATGCAGGTATAAAGGAGATAGCATCCTCTTTTCCAGACCTTGTCTTGATAACTGATGTTGCTTTAGATCCATATACTAGTCATGGACATGATGGCATAGTAATTGACGACAAAATAGCAAATGATAAAACTATTGAAGTGCTCACCCATCAATCTTTGCTACTTGCAGATGCTGGCTCAACAATTATAGCCCCATCAGATATGATGGATGGTCGAATTGGAGTGATCAGATCTTACTTAGATAACCATGGTCATGAAGATATTGTCATTCTGTCTTACGCAGCAAAATATGCATCTTACTTTTATGGGCCCTTTAGAGATGCTGTTGGATCATCTACTAATCTTGGGAAGACTAATAAAAAGACTTACCAGATGAATTATGCAAATATTGATGAAGCGATTCAAGAAACAGCATTAGATATTCAAGAGGGCGCTGACATTGTTATGGTTAAACCAGGGCTAGCCTACCTTGATGTATTAAAAACGATTAAAGAGCACTTTAGAATTCCTACCTTTGCTTATCAAGTGAGCGGAGAATATTCCATGTTAGTGAATGCTATTAATAAGGGATGGTTAGATAAGAATGTTATGTTAGAATCTTTAATATGCTTCAAGCGTGCTGGTGCTGATGCAATTCTAACTTATGCTGCTAAATCTATTGCATTGGAGATGAATAAATGAGTGAAAATATTAAAGATATTTCAGAAAGTAATTTTGAAACAGAAGTTATTAAAAGCGATCAACCTGTTTTGGTAGATTTTTGGGCTGAATGGTGCGGACCCTGCAAACAAATTGCACCTATACTTGAAGAAATAGCTAATGAACAAAGTGAGACTATTAAGGTCTGCAAAGTAGATGTAGACGCCAATAGAGAGCTAGCTTCTAAATATGGAATAAGATCAATTCCAACATTATTAGTGTTTAATGCAGGTGAGGTTAGTGGCTCACAAACCGGGTCTGTTAGCAAACAACAACTAATTGAATTTATTCATTCCAAAACATAATTTTTGCAACTTTTTAAAAAAGAGCTTATTATTTAGATATCTAGGTTGTATATAACCACGCTCAGAGAATATTTTTTTCTTCCCATAGGATAATTTTTAATGAATTTAGCAGAAATAAAAACTAAACCGATTAATGAACTTGTTGAGATTGCTACATCTTTAGGGATAGAGGATGTAGGTCGTTTAAAGAAACAAGATATTATTTTTAGAATCTTCAAACAACAGGCAGTTGATGGCATAGATATATTGGGCGGAGGTGTTTTAGAGATATTGAATGATGGGTTCGGTTTTTTGAGATCTCCAGAAGGATCTTACTGTGCAGGTCCTGATGATATTTATGTATCTCCAAGCCAAGTAAGAAAATTTAACTTACGTAAAGGCGATGAAATTCATGGGAAGATTAGACCACCAAAAGATCAGGAGAGATATTTTGCATTGGTCCAAATTGAGACAATTAATGGAGAAGGACCTGATAAAACTAAAAAGAAGATCTTATTTGAGAATCTGACTCCATTGTTCCCAAATGATAGATTGGTTCTAGAACAAGGTACTGGCTCCAACGAAGATCTTTCTTCCAGGATAATTGACTTAACTGCTCCAATTGGTAAGGGTCAGCGAGGCCTTATAGTTTCTCCTCCAAAAGCTGGTAAAACACTTATGCTCCAAAGCATCGCACACTCAATTACTAAAAATAATGATGAAGTTGAGCTAATAGTCTTATTAATTGATGAGAGGCCTGAAGAGGTAACTGATATGAGCAGAACAGTTAGGGGAGAAGTTGTAGCAAGCACATTTGATGAGCCTCCATCTAGACATGTTCAGGTTGCAGATATGGTGATCGAGAAAGCTAAACGCCTTGTTGAACATAAGAAAGATGTAGTTATTCTTCTTGATTCTATTACCAGGTTAGGTCGTGCATACAATGCAGTCGCACCGGCTTCAGGAAAAATACTTTCTGGAGGAGTGGATTCCAATGCATTAGAGCGCCCCAAAAGGTTTTTTGGAGCAGCTAGGAATCTTGAAGAAGGAGGCAGCCTAACAATTATTGCAACTGCGCTTGTAGAAACGGGGTCCAAGATGGATGATGTTATTTATGAAGAATTTAAAGGAACAGGTAATATGGAGATCCATCTAGAAAGAAAAATTGCAGAAAAAAGAATTTATCCTGCTATCAATATTAGAAGATCAGGAACCAGAAGAGAAGATCTCTTAACTTCAGAAGAAGAATTGCAAAGAATGTTTATTCTAAGAAAAATTCTAGATGAGATGGAAGATGCACAAGCAATAGAATTCCTCATTGAAAGACTCAAATCTTCTAAGACAAACGAAGAGTTTTTTGCTGCTATGAAAACAGGCAACGGTAAAAAATAATTTTTAATTCTTGATACACGCTTGTAGCATATCGCTATCTAATGCGCTTTTTGCAGTTGTGATACTGTTGCATGCATTCTTTTTAAGATGATGCATGATCCGATCAGAGGGAACCACCCAATTTAATTGATTAAGCATGGTTGGATCAATTCTGCTAGCGATTGCATTGAAGATATTCTTGCTATAGATAAGAATCGTATCACCTATTTTAACTGTCTTTAATAATTTTGTTATTGCTCTTAGATTGACTCGTGCAGTATGTGAAAAAACATACTCCACTCTTAAATTGACCATTTCCTTAAGTAGCTCCTCAGAAGATGAACTGCTAATAATTAGAATCAAGCTATATTCAAAATTCTCTAAAAGCTTTTTCAGCCCCTCTGAATTATATTGTTCAGGTGTCAAGGATTGAATTTTTTTCTCTTTCAAGGCTTCAGCAGTCCTTGGACCTATTGATATAAATTCTCCATTAAAGCTTTCAAGGCTCCCATATCGATTGATCATATCTATTCCATATTGGACAGAGCTCATGCTGGTAAACACTATTGCATCAACTTTATATATATCTTTAATGATGGATTGTCTTTCTCTTGTGAGTTCTTCAATAGGCTCGATAGTAGATAAGGGAATATGCATAAAATTGATCCCTTGATCTTCTAGTTCTAGATTGATGCGATTAGCTAGATCTATCGGTCTTGTATTAATAATCATTTTTCATGGATAATCTTTTTTGCATCTTTTTCATCAAGTTTCTTTGTTATATCTTGCATTTGTGAAGAAACATTATCTTCTTCAATTATCATAGCTTCCTCTATCATTTTTGATCCAGACTGATTCATAGCTCTAATCAGTAACTCATATTCATTCTTTTGTTTGTGTTGACAAATAACGGCAATAGCTGAATTACAATCCCCGTCTAGATGTTTAACAATAGCTCTTTCAACATCTGCAATAAATTTCGTTCTTCGGTGATTAATAGCAGCACTAACTTCCTTCAAATCATTTGTTATATTCTTTTTGTACATTTCGATTCCTATGATGCCTTGGTTGGCTGCTGGCAACATAATGCTATAGTCAAGTTTCTGAATATAATTTAGTTTGATTTTTAATCTTTGCAATGCAGCTGTTGCGACTATCAGCCCGTCTAATTTATTTTTTTTAAAAATATCGATTCTAGTTTCTATGTTTCCTCGAATCGGAACAATTTTAAAAGTGTTATTAAAGGCTAATAATTGCGCTGACCTTCTGGGTCCAGATGTTGCTATGATCGAACCATCCGCAAGATCTTTAATATTATTTTTTTCTTTAAGTAAGATCGAATCCGATGGATCACCGCGTTTCATGCATCCTACAATCTCAAACTTATTTTCTAATTGGGCCGGCACATCTTTTAAGCTATGAATTGCAAAATCAGCGGAACCTTTTCTTAATGCCTCTTCAAGATTAGAAACAAATAAACCCTTGCCGCCAACTAAGTGAAGAGGGGCACTTATCTTATCTCCTTCTGAAGTTATAGGGATGATATTAGGATTTACATTTGGGAATTTATTTTTAATCTTTTCAGCCACTATATTAGATTGAACTAAAGCTAGCGGCGACTTTCTAGTAATTAAATTTATTTCCATGACAATAAAGAACCTCGCACCTCACCTATAATTTTTTCCTTATGCAAACTCATTCTCTCTGGAATCATAATATGATTTCTTTTAGGTTGTTCTAAATAAATTAACCCATTTTTATTAAGCAATTCTTTTGAAATGATTAAATCTAAAATCTTTGGAAGTTGTTTATATTCAAAAGGAGGATCTAAAAAGATTAAATCAAACGTTATGGTGTTATTCTTTAACCACTCTATTGCGTCTTTACATAGTACTTGTGATATTTCTTGTGCCTCTAACTGATAAATATTATTTTCTATGAACTTAACCCTTTGTCTTATTTTCTCAATAGATATTAGATGGCTTGCCCCTAATGAAAGACATTCCAGCCCCAGACTTCCTGTTCCGGCAAATAAGTCCAGGCAACAGGAGTTATTAATTTTAAATTGCAACCAATCGAATAAGATCTTTTTTAATCGATCGCTTGTTGGTCTCAACGAATCAGAATATTCAAAATTAATTTTATAACCCTTGTTAATGCCACTAATAATTCTTATGCTTGGTTTTCTTTTCAAAGTATATTTATAATAATTCTTAACATGCCAAAGGAACAGTTTCTTAAATCTATGAGGTATCTTGCTGCTTCAGTTAGTATTATCTCAGCAAAAGACTCAAACTCTAAGTGTTTTGCAATGACAGCGTCCTCAGTCACTTCTTTAACTCTAGACCCACCATCAATTTTAGTATGTGTTAACCACGAGGCATCTATTTATGAAGTATTAAATAACAAGGAACAAAATTTCTGTATTAATCTTTTACAAAAAGACCAACAAGATATTGCAACTCAATGCAGTATCAAAGGCCAAGAAGAGGAAAGATTTGCTGATAGCCATTGGGATGTTGATTCCATCCCATATCTTCAAAACTCTCAAGCTAATATATTTTGTAGCGTTGATAAGGTGATACCTTATCAAACTCATAGCATCGTTGTCGGCAAAGTTAAAGAATGTATAAATAATCATGCTTTCAATACTCTCATGTACGCAGAAGGAGAATATTTATGATTCTTAAGAATAGAGCCTTTTTACTTATCCCGCTTCTATTGTTAATGTTTTCTCCAAAAAACTTTTCTGATGAGCATCCCGAGTTATATTTTGTGAATATACAAGACGGTCAACATTTTAATAATCCTATCAAGATCATTTTTGGTTTAAAGAACTATGGTGTTGCACCTGCTGGGATAAAAGTAGATTTTGCAGGACATCATCACCTTCTAATTGATAAAGATTTAGAAGACTATGCCCAGCCTATACCAGCAGATAATAACCATATTCATTTTGGTAAAGGTCAGACTGAAACTACTATTGTGCTATCACCAGGCTCACACACCCTCCAACTCATCATGGGTAATTATGTTCATATCCCACATAACCCTGTAATTCAATCTGAGAAGATTACAGTGATTGTTAAATAGTTTGGGATCTCAATGTTGACACTGTAAACATAATTCATATATGATATGTTGACACCGTCAACATAATAATGAAATATCATCATGGGGATTTAAGGGAGGCACTCATCTTGAGCGCTTGCATGGTTTGTGAAGAGCTAGGTTTTGAAAAAATCAGCCTAAGATCTATAGCAAAAGGCGCAAATGTTTCACAAACCGCACCCTATCGACACTTTAAAACAAAGAAGGAACTTCTTGCTGAAGTTGCAAGGTGTGGTTTTGATGAACTGCGAACTAAATTATTGCAGTCTCTAGAAGTCAATAAGTCAACCAATCCAAAAGAACAGTTCATTAATTTAGGTGTTGCATATTTAGAATTTGGAATGAATAAACGTAATACCTATGATCTAATGATGCACCATCAGGGATTTCTGAATTTTGGTGATTTTCCATCGCTTGAAAAAAGCGGTGAAGAAACATTTAACATTCTGATTGAAACAATGTTAAAGATCATGCCTAATTTATCTGAAGAAGAATTGTATGTTCAATGCATTAAGCACTGGTCGATGATTCACGGATTGATTGGTGTAATAGATAATCTTGCTGCTGATAATAACTCTGCAACTAACGCAGCAACAGCTATTAAATATGTAAAGGATGATATTAAGAGTTTTCTCCGCAAAGCTATAGATTTTTAAAATGAAGTTAAATACTAATAAGTTGATATTGGTTACTATATTTTTTGCATCAACTTTATTTGGAGCCAATACATCCTTAGAGATTACTACACTCGAAATGCAGTCTTCTTATAATGCTACCCAAAGATTGCCTGGAAAAATCTTACCCCTTCATTCTTCAAAATTAGCATTTGAAATACCTGGGAAAATATCTGAAGTTAAAGTGGATATTGGTGATCAGGTTATAAAAGATCAAATTCTTGCTGTTTTAGATCCTTCTGAAATGCAAGCTAATTTAAATCAAGCACTAGCAAGGTTTAATTTAGCTTCTCAAGCTTTAGTTAGATTCGAAGATCTAAAAGCGAAAGGCTTTATTTCGAATCAAGAACTAGATAGAGCAAATTCGGAATACCTTATTGCAAAGGCACAAGTTGATCTTTACACAGTAAAGTTAGAGCAAACAAAAATACGTGCACCTTTTACAGGCTTTATTCAAAATCGATTTCTAGATGCAGGTGTCGTAGTCAGCCCAGGAATTCCTATTTTAGAAATTATTGATTCAACTAGCGTTGAAGCTCATGTCTCTGTACCCGCCAATACAATAGAACATTTGACTATTGGAGACTCATACTCATTTTTTATTAATAACAAACAATACCTTGCATCGCTCAAACGATTTGCAGTGATGAGTGCCCAAGGATCAGATAATAGGCTATGCATTTTTGAATTTAATACTTTCATTAACCCAGGATCTATCTCATATCTTGAATTAAAACAAAGAATTAATATGCGAGGTGCATGGGTTCCTTTTACTGCATTATCACAAGGATCTCAGGGCTTATGGAATTTATATACACTACATAAAGACCAAAACAATAACTATCAAATTTCAAAAGAAATTGTTGAGCTAATCCATGCTGAAAAAGATATAGCATTTGTGAATGGTACGATTGAGAGTGGTGACCTGGTTGTAACCGGTGGCGCTGCTATGGTTATAGACAATGAAGTTTTAAAGGTTAACTAGTTTTATGTGGCTATTAAAAATCTTTTTTAATAGAGGAAGGGTATTTGCTTTACTCTTATTGTTTATATTTTTATCAGGTATTTTTGCTCTTGGCACTGTATCAAGACAAGAGAATCCAGAGTTAGCTGAAAGATGGGCTAGCATTAGAGTGATTTATCCTGGTGCGTCACCGGCACGTATGGAAACTCAAGTCCTAGAGCCATTGGAAGCGAAGATCAGAGAAGTTTATGAAATAGATGAAATTCAATCATTTGCTTCTCAAGGGTTTAGTTCAACACTCATGGAGATCAAATCTGAGGTTCCTCCACACTTGATAGAGCAGGTATGGTCTCAAGTTCAAGATAAATTAGATGCATCAGTTTTTGTTTTACCTCCTGGGATTGAACCACAATTAAATAGAGACAGCGGACCTCCCACAACACTCATGTATGCATTGACCTGGAATGGTGAGGGAGAGACACCTTTAATTATCTTATCGAGACTTGCTGAAGATCTCAGACAAACATTGGCATATGTAGATGGATCAGACCGGAGTTATGTCTTTGGCGCTGCAGAAGAAGAAGTGTTAGTAGAAATAGATAATGCCAAACTATCTGCACTTAATTTAAGTTTTCAAGAGGTAACAAAAGTCTTATCTGGTTTAGATAATAAGAAACCTATTGGACAAATCACTCAAGGAGGAAGGGAGGTCTTAATTAAGTCCAAGGACAACCTCACTACGGTTTCTCAGGTTGCTGACTTACCTATCAAAACAATTAATGATTTTGAAATTATTAGACTAAGGGACATAGCAACTATTAATAAGACACCTCGGGACCCACCAGAAGAACTAACGTTATTTAATGGACAAAGAGCAGTACTAGTTGATTTAAGGGGTATTTTTGGTCAGAGAGTTGATCTATATGCAGAAGAAGTTTCAAATTTAGTAAAAGAATTTAAATTACAACTACCACCAGAAATAGAGATTAATCCAATTTATGACGAGTCATTTTATTATAAAGAAAAATTTAACAACCTATATTTTAGTATTATCTTTGCGGTTTTTATTGTTATTGGGATCAGTTATTTTTTACTCGGATTTAGATCAGCTGTCATTGTTGGATCAGTAATTCCTTTAACTATTTTCTTAGTGTTATTTGGTTGCAAGTTGTTGGACTTGCCTCTGCATCAAACATCAATGACAGGAATTATTATTGCTCTTGGATTATTGATTGATAATTCAATAATTGCTGTTGAGGATTACAGATACAGAAAAGGCCTTGGTTATTCTAACCAAGAAGCTTCGTACAGAAGTTTTAAGCATCTTTGGATTCCACTTTCTGCTGCAACTGCAACGACTGCCTTAGCATTCTTTCCTATTGCTTCTGGTCAGGGATCAAGCTCAGAATTTGTTGGCGGAATGGCTAAAACTGTTATTTTATCGATTACCTCATCCTTGTTCCTGGCTTTGTATGTTGTCCCAGTTCTTTTAAATTACATGGAAAAAATAAAATTTTTTAATAAAGATATTTTTGCTGGTTATGGCTATTCAAATGAAAAACTTTTAGCTCGATACAAAGCATTACTAATGTGGTCTTATCAAGCCCCAAGAAGAGGTATTATGATAGCTATGGCTTTACCAGCATTGGGTTTTGCAATGTTTCCATTTTTAAAAGCTGACTTTTTTCCTGAATTAGATAGGAATATGTTTAAGGTTCTAATTGAATTACCACCAAACGCCTCTCTAAGCACAACAGAAGCAAGAGTGCATGAGTTAAGAGATTCCATTAATTCGAGTGGTATTGTCAAAAGTGATTTCTGGTTTGTAGGTAGAACTCTACCGCATGTACTTTATAACGTAATCGGAACAGATTCAGGGCTAGGTTTTAATAATATTGCCCAAGGTGTTTATATAGGCAGTTCATATTATGAAATTAAAAATACTCTCCCCTCACTTGCTAGACAGATTACTAGAGATAACCCTGATTTAAAAATTATTATCGACAAGTTTGCATCTGGCCCACCAGTTGATGCTGCAATTGAGTATAGTATTGATGGACCAGACATTGAAATTCTAAGAGCTTTAGGAAAGAAATTAGAATTAATTATTAGAGGTGCCCCAGATGTATTTTTAACCAATAGCGACCTTTCTAATCCAGCAACTAATATCGAGTTTAAATTCAATGAATCCAATTTAGCTCTCAACTCAGTACCTGGAGAATTTTTTATCAATGAATTGGCTATTGCCAGTGAGGGCATTGTGATTGGGAAGATGATGGATGGCAATAAAGAAGTCCCAATTAAAATAAGAGGTTTGTCAGAAGATTTAATTGAATCAACACAATTTTTATCTATTCCTGCAAGAGATGCTTTTGAATATTCATCTAGCTATGGAGATTTTGAAGTTACTGCTCAATCAGATGTAGTATCTAGAGATGCTGGTAAAAGACAGAACAATGTCAAGGCTTGGATTTGGAGCGGCTTATTGGCTTCAGATACAGAAAAATACTTAAAAGATAAAATTATACTATTTGAAAACCAACTACCTCCAGGCTATATCTTGGAAACTGGTGGCGAAGCTGAAGCAAGAGCTCAATCTCAATCTCAGCTATTTAGCTCAGCTATTTTATTCTTCATTCTTATTCTCATTGCTTTAGTTTCGGCGCTTAATTCTTTTAGGCAAGCTGGTTTAATTCTAAGTGTTGCCATTTGGTGTACAGGCTTAGCATTTATGGGCCTTACCATTGGACAGGCAAACTTTGGGTTTATTGGGATAGTTGGTGCAATCGGTTTAGCTGGCTTATCTATCAATGATTCGATTGTGGTCTTATCTCATATTAAAGAAGCTAATGCTGATAAACCACTGGACATAGAAGGGTTGGTAGAGGTGGTTATAAGATCTACCCGCCATGTTATCACTACATCAGCAACTACCGTTGGAGGTTTTCTCCCACTCCTGATAACTAGCATATTTTTTAAACCATTAGCTTGGGCAATGGCGGGTGGTGTAATAGGCTCAGCAATTATTGCTCTTTTCTACATACCGTCCTTTTATGCTTTTTCTAAGAAATTATGAGGTCTCAGGTTTAGGAGCAGATCTTTTGAAAGGCGACTCATCAAGCTTGTTATCACGTTGAATATTACTTGATTTATTGATGACTATAATTTTCCGCACATCTTCTAATAAGTCTAAATATCCTAGCTCCTCATAACATGTTTCTAGAACTTTTAATGCTTTCATGTCTTCGCTTGAATTTGGAATATTCTCTAAAACATATTTTGCTCTTCTTAGCGCCGCTATATATGCACCTCTTTTAATATAATAATCTGCTGCGACCAATTCATGTTTGGCTATTAGATTCCTTAAATATACTAGACGTTGATTGGCATACGGTGCGTATTGACTCTCAGGAAAACGCGTTAAAAATTCTGTTAATTCAGCAAAAGATTGCTTGGCACCTGATATATCCCTTTTTTCTAAATTACTATTAAATAGTCGTGCAAACAGAGTTTTATCTCTGGTATAACTTGCCAGGCCCCTCATGAAATATGCATAATCAATATTTGGATGTCTGGGGTGCAGTCTAATGAACTTTTCTGCTGCGGCATGGGATGCTTCATCTTCTCTATTCATATAATATGCATAGATTAATTCTGATTGAGCTTGCTCAGCATACCTGCCGAAAGGATATCTATTCTCAATCATTTCAAGTGCTTCAATCGCAGAAAAAAAGTTGTTAGCCTTCATTCTACTTTGTGCAACGTTGTAATATATCTGTTCAGGTTGTTCTATTTCTTCACCATCAGAACTACAACTAGATATCACCAAGATAAATGACAGCACAAGGACGGTTGATAGTGTTATTTTACTTAGGCTAGTCTTCATAAAGATTGTATATTTTACATTGTTTTACCCTAACCTCGGATAAACTATTCGAATATATTAGAAAAGATATTCATAGATAAGTTTAGAAATTGGAAGAATTAGATTTTATTACTCCCCTGGAAGCTCATGGTCAGAGGATTGATTATGTGATTGCAAATTCCATTGGATCTAAATTATCAAGAACTCAAATAAAGAATCTAATTAATTCAGGAGATATTTTATTAAATAATGAAGCATGTCGACCTAAAGATAAATTAGTAACAGGTGATGAAGTAAAAATTTTCTTAAAAGAAAGAGAGGCTGTATCTTGGAAACCACAGAAATTAACCCTAGATATTGAGATTGAAGAAAAAGATTTTTTGATAGTTAACAAAAGACATGGAGTTGTTATGCATCCAGGTGCCGGATGTTTTGATGGTACTCTAGCCAATGCTTTGTTATATCACTATCCGGATCTTGAATATTTACCAAGATGTGGAATCGTTCATAGACTAGATAAAGATACTTCGGGTCTAGTTGTAGTAGCTAGAACTAATGAATTTCGTAATCATATAGTAAATGAATTACTCGAGCGTAAAGTTAATAAATATTATCAGGCAATTATCAAAGGTCATGTTATAGGTACCTTGAGAATAGATGACCCAATAGCTCGAGATAAAAGAAACAGATTAAAAATGGCTATTTCTAGAGATGGTAGAGAAGCAATATCTATTATTTCTGAGAACAAAAGATATGGAGGTTACTCGCTGGTTGATATCAATATTGAGACAGGCAGGACTCACCAAATCAGATTACATTTATCACACCATAAGCATCCAATTATTGGAGATAAGACGTATGGATCTGGGTCTCAATTATCCAAAGGTGTTTCTGAGAGAGTTATAAGGATTATAAACGCGTTTCCTAGGCAAGCTTTACATGCTAAGAAAATAGAATTCAGGCTATTAAATAAGCAAAAGAAATTTAAGTTAGAAGTTAATTTACCTAAAGATATGCAAGAGTTACTTAGCTTATTAAAATGACCTAAAAAGATCATAAAAACTTGTTTTTAAGCTTAATTAAGGTATAAATCGACATCTTAAAGAATTAATGTTATGAAAATGAAGTTATCAGGTGGAGATTTGCTGATGAGGGCCTTGAGGGAAGAGGGGGTCAAGCACCTGTTTGGTTACCCTGGCGGTGCTTCATTGCATATTTATGATTCAGTCTTTAAGCAAAAATCAATTGAACATATATTGGTTAGGCATGAGCAAGGAGCAACCCATGCAGCTGATGGTTATGCTAGATCAACTGGTAAGCCAGGAGTAGTTTTAGTAACATCAGGTCCTGGTGCGACTAATGCTATTACTGGTTTAGCTACCGCATTTATGGACTCCACTCCTATCATAGTGATTTCCGGTCAGGTCCAAAGCCATTTAATTGGAACTGATTCATTCCAAGAAACAGATATGATAGGAATCTCCAGACCTATCGTTAAACACAGTTACATTATAAAAAATACTAAGGATATTCCAAAAGTAGTACAAGAAGCATTTTATATTGCTACCTCGGGCAGACCTGGGCCTGTTGTAATAGATATTCCAAAGGATAAAACAGATCCTAAAAAGAAATTTGTTTATTCGAAACCAATATCTCCTTCTTTGAGATCCTATAAACCGAAAACTGTTCCACATCCAGGTCAAATAAAGAAAGCAGCTAAAGCAATTTTATCTTCAGAAAGACCTATAATTTATTCTGGTGGTGGTGTAATCAGTGGTAATGCATCAAAAGAACTAATAAAGCTTAATAAGATACTTCAATTACCAGTTACCAATACTTTAATGGGTTTAGGCGCATACCCAGCAAAAGACAAGTTGTTTTTAGGTATGCTAGGAATGCACGGTACATATCAAGCAAATATGTCTATGCATAATGCAGATTTAATTCTTGCAGTTGGGGCTAGATTTGATGATAGGATCACAAACACACCTGGTCTGTTCGCACCTAAAGCAAAGATCATACATATAGATGTTGATCCAGCTTCAATTTCAAAAATTATCAAGGCAGATATACCTATAGTAGGTCAAGTTAAAGATTCGCTTGATGCTTTAATTAAAGAAATTAACAGATCAAAGATTAAAATTGATTCTGATGCTATAGATGAGTGGGTGGAACAAATTGGGGCTTGGAAAGCGAAACATGGTCTGGATCATGAACTATATCTCAAGCAATTTAAAACAAAGATGCTTGCACCTCAAGTAGTTGTTCAAGAGTTGTATCATGCAACAAAAGGCAATGCTTTTATAACATCCGACGTAGGACAACATCAGATGTTTGTTGCTCAATATTATCATTTTAATAAACCCAGAAGATGGATTAATTCCGGTGGCTTAGGGACTATGGGTTTTGGACTTCCAGCTGCTATGGGTACTAAATTAGCCCATCCTAATAAAGAAGTTGTATGCGTTACTGGAGAAGGAAGTATTCAAATGTGTATCCAAGAACTATCAACATGCTTTCAATATGGCTTACCTATTAAAATTGTTAATATTAATAATCAAGCGCTAGGTATGGTTAAGCAATGGCAAGACATGAATTACGGTGGTCGACATTCGGCTAGCACGTATGAGAACTCCTTACCTGATTTTGCAAAGTTAGCTGAATCTTATGGACATATGGGTATAAATGTTAAAAAGGCTAGTGAGCTAAAGAATGCTTTCGATAAAGCGTTTAAGCTGAAGAATAAATTAGTATTTATAGATGTATTAGTGGATCCTGAAGAACATGTCTACCCAATGCTTGTAGCACCTAATGGTAGTATGAAAGATATGTGGTTAGAAAAAGATATTAAGACATGAAAAGAATACTCTCTATGCTCGTTGAAAATAAACCTGGCGCCTTAGCAAGGGTAGTTGGATTGTTTCACCAACGTGGTTATAACATCGAATCGTTGAACGTTGCACCTGTGTTTGATGGAACATACTCGAGACTTACTGTAACAACTAAGGGCACAGAAAACGTGGTAGAGCAAATAACAAAACAAATTAATAAACTTATAGACGTTATTAAAGTTGCTGATCTGACTGAGGGAGCACATCATGCGACAGAACTATTGTTACTTAAGTTTAAAAAATCTGATCTCAGCTCAAAGATTTCTACTATATTAAAGAACAATAAAAGACAAATAATTGAAGATTCAAAAGAAACCTTTATTATTTCTATCATTAATAACTCATCCGATATTGACAATTTACTTGAGAGTATTGGAGAGAAAAATATACTTGAGATTGTCAGATCGGGTAGTCTCGGAATACATGAATCGTCAAAAACATTAACGATTTAGGAGTAAATAATGAAGATCTATTATGATGATGATGCAAATATCGAAATTATAAAAAACTTTAAAGTAAGCATCATTGGTTATGGCTCCCAAGGACATGCTCATGCAAATAATCTAAATGACTCAGGTGTAGATATTACCGTTGGTTTGAGAGAGCAATCTAAATCATGGCGCAAAGCTGAAGATGCAGGCTTAAAAGTTAATAACGTAACAGATGCATCAAAAGATGCTGATTTAATTATGATCTTAGCTCCTGATGAATTCCAACAACATCTATTTGAGAATGAAATTAAACCTAACATCAAAAAAGGATGTGTATTAGCTTTCGCGCACGGTTTTAATATTCATTTTAAGAAAATCGTGCCTGAAAATGACCAATCAGTTATTATGATTGCACCAAAGGGGCCTGGACATACCGTCAGAAGTACTTATTTACAAGGTGGGGGAGTCCCTTCATTGATCGCCGTTTATCAGGATTCATTAACTAGCCAAGACTTTACTGCAAGAGAAGTTGCTCTTTCATATGCAAAAGCAAATGGAGGTACAAGAGCTGGTGTTTTAGAAACAGATTTCAAAGAAGAAACAGAAACTGATCTATTTGGCGAACAAGCAGTGCTTTGCGGAGGTTTAACGGCCCTTATTAAAGCCGGATATGAAACATTGGTTGAGGCTGGTTATAGTCCTGAGATGGCATATTTTGAATGCTTGCATGAAACAAAACTCATTGTAGACCTGATACATGAGGGTGGCATAGCAAATATGCATTATTCAATATCTAATACCGCAGAGTACGGCGATTATCTAAGTGGCCCTAAGATTATTACCGAAGAAACCAAATTATCGATGCGTAAAATTTTGCACAAAATACAGTCTGGTGAATTCGCTGATGAGTTCTTAGATGATTGCAGACAAAGCAATGATGCAGCAGGAGGACCATTTATGAAATCTAATAGAAAGATGACTGCAGACCACTCAATAGAGTCTGTTGGGGCAGAATTAAGATCAAAAATGAAATTCCTTCAATCAGAGAAATTAGTTAATAAAGAAAAAAACTAATAAACATCTATCAATATATTTTTAACAGGTGTAGAATTCACTCTCCGCACTTGAGGCGGCACGTTCTTTTTACATTTTTAGTTACTCGTGTGGGTGTTCAATATACGAGAAAATATTAAATTAGTTACTATTTTTAGTAACAAAAGATCAATAATTGAAGAGTTTGATCATGGCTCAGATTGAACGCTGGCGGTAGGCTTAACACATGCAAGTCGTGCGAGAAAGTACCTTCGGGTGCGAGTAGAGCGG
>MDTE01150342.1_pt1 | contig 57181 bp, 51 predicted proteins | sample 811231 | NCBI WGS metagenome assembly MDTE01 (sample SAMN05326651, study PRJNA326480) | marine metagenome | isolation source: seawater | place: Indian Ocean: Red Sea | collected 2010 | reverse complement strand
CTGCGAAAGCGGCGAGCGCGCCAGCATCATTAGTATAGCTTGATCAGATCTGTGGGGAAACGATGGCCTCAATTGCTTCAGCGAACATCCCGACGATAGTATAGCTTGATCAGATCTGTGGGGAAACGATGGCCTATTCGGTGGCGGATCTCAACACCGCCCTGAGTATAGCTTGATCAGATCTGTGGGGAAACGATGGCTCAATCCAAGAACAATCCCCGTCATGCCGTAGTATAGCTTGATCAGATCTGTGGGGAAACGATGGCAACATCGAGCATCGAGCCTCGAATGTTGTCAGTATAGCTTGATCAGATCTGTGGGGAAACGATGGCTGCTTCAGATACAACGATAGCACGTTCCGGAGTATAGCTTGATCAGATCTGTGGGGAAACGATGGCGTATAGGCTCGGCAAATAATGTGTTATTTTAACTAAACCTTCGCCACTTTATGCTATTGGATTCATCGCCCTTCCTGGAGAAACCTCATGCGTAAATTAACCCTTCTAGTAGTAGCACTCTTGGTCAGCTTCACCGCAGCCCCCGCATTTTCAAATACCTTAGAAATTGGATGCAGTTTGAAAGAGGCGGAAAAACCAGAAATCTGGTTTGCAGGAATAACTGGGGGGGATTTTGACCCAGGTGATTATAGTAAAAGGGGCCAACTGACTGCTACTGCTGAAGTCAGTGGCAATGGAAATACCGCAAAATTTTCAAGGTTTCTTAACTATAAGAAGGTCGGCAACCGTCTAGAAGTATTAGCGAATTGGATTGAGGTTGCATCAACAGTAGAAGAGTACAAGAAACACTTTGGCGTATTCCCCACACTTACCTGCACATCTCCCTAAGGGGCCTCCGCATACACATCATCGAGCGTATTAAGCCTAGTCCGCCACAGCCACAAATTCACGGCGCGCTATCGCTAGTTCCATCTCGGCTAGTTGAGCTTCGGCAGCAACCTTGCGGACGACAACAGTGAGGCGAACGAGTTATTTGTTGAAGCGGTCAAACTGGTGAAGTCGGCTGAGTACGTCGAGGGGCTCGAAGAGAAAGTGGTAGTAGGAGGCATACGGGGCATTCGATATGTCAAAATTAACCCTAACCAGGCTCCGAGAAGAGTTGGGAGAGCAAGCTATATCGGTGTATCTTTAGGGCTCACAGGCTAATTGATGCCATCAGGCCCGTTTATCTTGTAATGGCCAACGCCTAGGATAGCCCAGTGAGTAGATTGAGCAACAGATCAGCAGATCACTTTCTAACGTGGTATAATCGCACCGATCCCCATTAGGGCACGATTGTTTATTTTCTAGGAAGTGGTACGCAGAACAAGAGCTTTATGGAAGTGTTTCTTGAAGTTTTTAATTCAAAGAGGAATGTGATTTCTAATGACAAAAAGTGACGCAGAGCTTTGTTACATGTCGGCTACAACCGCTATCCAAAAGTTTAAGAAAAGAACTCTTTCTCCTGTTGAGTTGATGGAATCTATTATCCGCCGTACGGAGGAAGAAAACCCACAGATAAACGCTATTACATATAATTTTTTTGATCGTGCTATCGAAGAGGCAAAAGAATCTGAGAACAAATACGCGAAAAAAAATCAAAATGATTTACTTCCATTAGAAGGATTGCCATTGGCAATTAAGGACTTCCATCCAGTAAAAGGTGAGATAACCACATTTGGTTCCCATATTTTTAAAGACTTTAGACCAGAATACACTGCGCCAACAGTAGATAGATTGTTGAAAGCCGGCGCTATAATGCATGTTCGCACTACAACACCTGAATTTGCATATTCAGGACAGTGCCACAGCCCACTCTGGGGAATTACCCGTAATCCCTGGAATACTGATTATTCCCCTGGGGGCTCATCCGGAGGAGCAGGAGCAGCAGTGGCGGCGGGTATGACAATATTAGCTGATGGTACTGATGGTGGCGGCTCAATACGGATTCCTGCATCAGCATGTGGAATTGTCGGATTTAAGCCACCATTTGGGCGAAATCCCTTAGATCGAGATCATCCAGGTGAATCCATTCTCAAATACGGCCCAATGACCAGAACAGTTTCCGATGCAGCTTTAATGCAGAACGTAATGTCAGGGATGCATCCTGAAGATAGATATACTTTAGATGCTAAGGTTAACATTCCTACATCATTTGAAAATGTAAAAGATATGAAAATAGCCTATTCAATGAATCTGGGTTATTTTCCAATAGATCCAGAGGTAGAAAAATCAACTAAGTCGTCATTAGATGTTTTTAGAGATTTAGGATGTAAGGTCGACGAAGTGAAAATAAATTGGAGTTGGGATAATTTAAGTTATTGGATAACTCATTGGGAGAGTTTGTTTGCTACCGTTGCGTATCAGTATTTGCCAAAATTTAAATATGATATGGATCCAATAGTAGTAAATTTACTTGAGCGAGGGAGACGTCACGCTGCAACAGAACTATATCAAGTTAATCTTCATAGAGGAGAAATGCACAACACATTATCTAATGTATTTTCTAAGTATGACTGTCTGATATGCCCCACTAATGCTGTTCCTTCAGTGCCTATTGACCATGATCAATCCAGCAACGATTTTAAGATAGAGGGCCAAAGAGTTGACGCTACGTATGGTTGGTTTCTTACGAATCCATTTAATCTGATGAGCCAGACACCTGTTATGTCGGTGCCCAGTGGATTTTCGTCATCAGGTGTACCTACAGGGATACAAATTGTTGGGCGATACTATGATGATATCAATGTGTTCAGGTTGGCGTCGGCATATGAAACATTTAGGCCCTGGCACGATGTTCGACCGAGATTAAATGAGAATAATTAACAGAAAAATTGTTTGTATAGCTTAAGTAGATGAATAAAAAAATAGGTTATTGTTATTTATGGGATATCTATAAATTTAGATATGAAGGATATAGTATTTATATGTTTTGAAAAATACCTAGCGTATTGTTCATTTTTATTTCGTAAACAGTGTAGTAATATATCAACTAAAAGTCCAAAAAATTATATAATAACATGATTTCCTATAATGCTGACACCATAAAACCAAAAGTTGATCTGAAAATTTTTCAATTTTCGGAGCCTCCTGATGTTGCTCAGGTTATTAAAGTAGGAAACAGTTACTTCATACACCTAGCAGATGAAGGAGAGTACATTGGGCCGTTCACTAGTGCAGAATTATACGAAACGGTCTCAAGCTTGCCATTCTATATCGAGGGATGGCCACATATTGTCTCAAGAGAAGAAATTGCCACTGAAGGGGATGAATTATTAAATATTTCTATCGAGTCAGGAGTGGTTGACACATCAGAGGGAACTGTAACTGCTACGGGTGTTGATGGGAATTCAAGAGTCTTGGGTGTTGGAGAAAAAATTTACCAAGGAGATGAAATTTCCTCTGATCAGGCATCTTCCATCAATATAATATTTGCGGATGGATCAAGTTTATCTTTAGGAGAAAACTCTAATGTCGTTATTGACGAGTTCATTTATGACCCCTCCGATAGTATTGGAGAGTTTGGCCTTGAAATAGTTGAAGGGGTATTTGTTTTTGTAAGTGGTGAGATAGCCGCGAATGACCCGGATGGTGTTGTAGTAAATACTCCCATTGCTACATTAGGTATTCGTGGCACAACAGTAGCTGGCCGCGTTTCGGCAGATGCGCAAGGAACTACAATTTCGCTTTTAAACGACTCAGATGGGTCAACTGGTAAAGTGATTGTTACCAATGACGCCGGTTCAGTGACACTTGATGTCGCAAATTCAACCACACACGTGCTTTCGTCTGAGTCTCTCCCGCGGGATCCTATTGTCCTCCCCAGTAAGGCTATAGGAATCTTATATCAATCGTCCCTAAGGTCGACCAACACTAATTCGGAGCGGGAAGCAAATCAGCTTCAATCTAGAGATAATAATACGGGGAAAGAATTAAAACTGGGAGATGAAGGCAATAATCAGGAAATAAACGAAGACATTAGTGAGGCGCCAGAAGAAGACGTTAAGGATGACAATATAGATCTCGAAAAAGAAATATTGGAGTCTCAATTTGAGGACATAGAAAATATTAGTAAAGACGCAAAATTTATTGGAGAAACTACTTTAGACCAAGAGATTAAAATCGACGATGTAGATGTGCAGGTAATGTCTGTCCAAATGGATAGAGATTTCCAGGACGGGGAATACGAAACAAAAACTAAAGAGGAGATTGCGCGGGATGTGATGGAGGCTGAGTGGGAAGCTAGGGATGCTATGTATGATGCCATAGAAAATGAGGCGAATATTCTCGTGGCTGCGCTTTCTGATTATTCAAACAAACCGGATGCTATTTTTGAAATGGTTGAAAGTTCGGCAAATCGTTTATCTGAAGACATTGGTTTTTCGGTCAAGGACTTAGACCTTGGGGGCCTAGAACGAGATTACTTCGAAGAAGATTATGGTATTGCTCCCGAGGATTGGAGCTCAGGCAGTAACGAAGATAAATCGAGAGGTAATGTTGAAGGAGATAATGATAGGAAAACCCTTGAGGATGGTGAAAACGATTATAAAGAGGAAGAATATGGGGAGCCTTCAGTTGCCGAAGTTACTTCGTTTATACAGGACGCTATATATGCTGAAAGTCTAAGTGGACTAGATAAATTAAACTTTGGGGGACCTATAGGAATAGATATCGAAAATGAATTTCGACACTTATTTAATTTGATATCCGGAAATGAACTTTATAACGATGATGGCCTCACTGAGGCTGAAAGAGAAAAAAGACAAAACGAGGATGATCAATTTGTAGGTACTGGAGCAGACTTTGACGTAGATATAATTATTTCTGGAACAAGCGGTGATGATGTCATTAACGGTACCAGTGCGAGTGATGGTGTTGCGGCGGGAAATGGAAATGACACTATATCTACGGGATTTGGCGACGATGCTGTGTTAGGTGGGTTAGGTGATGATATTATATTTTTGGGCCCCGGCGACGATAGAGCAGGTGGCGACGGTAACTTTTTTATTCCTGAAGGAACTGCCGTAACATCTCTCACTTCATCAATTGTAAGTGTTACAGAGAGTGCTGTGGATGGGGCAGATACTATCGATGGTGGGGATGGAAATGACGATATCTCGGGACTAGGTGGGAACGATTCGCTTATCGGTGGAGATGGAAACGACGAATTATTTGGTGGTAGCGGAAACGATAATCTTGATTTAGGAAAAGGGCAAAATCTTGGTGATGGAGGCCCCGGTGATGACACAATTACTGGCGGACCTGAATTTGATGAAATTTTTGGACAGGGTGACAATGATACCCTGTTAGGAAATGGGGGGGATGATCTTATAGCTGGTGGAACCGGAGATGACTCGATAAATGGTGGAGATGGGAACGATGAACTTCATGGAGATGCAGGAGACGATACTATCGATGGAGGCGCTGGAAATGACACAATACATCCCGGAAACGGGATAGATATAGTTGACGCCGGGCCCGGCGATGATCTGGTCCAGAATTCACTTGGAAATGATACCATCACCGGTGGAGATGGTGCAGATGTATTAAAAGGGGGGTTAGGAGACGACTCTATTAATGGCAATGCAGGCGCTGATACTATCGATGGAGAAGAAGGTGCTGATACAATTAATGGAGGAAATGACGACGACGTAATTGTTGGTAAAGATGGGGCAGATACGATTAACGCTGGTTCCGGAGATGATATAATTCAGGGTGGTGTTGACTCGGACACAATAACTACGGGTGCTGGGGATGATACTATTTTTTACAAGTTTAGAGACGAGGGACTAGAGGTAAACACGAACACCACAGTGTCTCCAAATTCAAGTGACACTATAATTGATTTTTCTAAGGGCGATAATAATTTTACCTTTTCAAACAGCGAAATATTAGAGAACTCGCTTTCTACCGGAACCTTGTCGACAGGAAATTTTTTCAGTATTTCCAGTTCATATGATGGCACAAATTCTGGTGCTTCAAGTAATTCTTCTGTGTTTATTTTTGACTCAAACAAATCTCTCTATTTCGATCCGAATACCTCCGGTGATGGTTACACCTTAATTGCAACTGTAGAAAGCGGAGCTACTGTTACTAACGCGGATATAATTATTATAGAGTGATAATTAAATTAAAAAATTTTAATGTTTTTAAATTATACGAATTTAACTATTATTAATTTGTTTAGTTAAGTTAGAGAGATTTTCGCCACTCCCATGGTTCAAGGAATTCTCCCTGTCAAATTCTTCTAGTGGCCTTCCGGCCTTCGTCTTCAACATTCACATAATCCCTACTGTAATGCCTATATGCGAGTGGTAAGCCACTGCGAACCGTGCTTTCTCCAATATCTTCCCCGTTGACGTAACACACGGTAATGATTCAACCATATCGATCAGTGTCTTCCTCCTTGCACGTAACACTATTAACAAGGAGGAAGGCAGTAAGATATTTAGTCGCGGCATCTCCACAAGCCGATTCCTCAACGTTTCTGTCTTTACAAGACGGTTTAGCCTCGGGCGCGTCTATTCCGTGAATTCGACTTCTTCGGTCCGTGATTTAGATGCTATCACCGTCCGTCACAATGGCAGGACCAGTGATATCAGTCAGCGAGGAATAGATTAAAAAGACGGCAACTATAAACATTGTAAAGGCGATGAATATCTTCACAGTTCCGTCATTATGATTTTCAAAATATGAGAATATAGGTTCGGCCTGACCTCTGCGCGTAGTGCAATTCTTGCACCATCCCAGCCTACTTCTGTTCCTGTGGTGAGTGCTTGGCAAGAATGCGCTGTAAGGTACGCCGGTGCATGTTGAGGCGGCGCGCAGTTTCCGAAACATTGCGGCCGCATTGTTCAAACACCCGTTGAATATGTTCCCAACGTACCCGATCGGCGGACATCGGATTGTCTGGAGGCGGAGGCAAAGGGCGGTCACCTGAAGTCAGCGCCCGATGAATGGCGTCCGCATCTGCTGGTTTAGCGAGGTAATCAACCGCACCCACTTTCACCGCTGCCACCGCGGTTGCGATGTTGCCATAACCGGTAAGAATCACAATGCGGGTGCTATCGCGCACCTCTCGCAGAGCTTTTACTACGTCCAGCCCATTGCCATCCGGCATGCGCAGATCCACAACAGCAAATTTCGGACGTAGTTCGGGGGCTAACAATTGCGCTTTATTGACCGAGGCTAGGGCAGTAACTTCGTAGCCGCGATTTTCCATAGCGCGTACTAAACGATCCCGGAAGGCATCATCATCATCAACTATGAGCAGCGTTTTACCTTGGCTGTCGTCTCCTGTATCTCTCATTTGTCTCCATTGTGCTTACACATTTACTTTAGCGTCGGGCTGATCTGCATCCAGTGCTTCAAGGACATCGCGTGGCCAGGATATTACGATGCGCGCTCCATACTTGTGGCCGTTAAAGAATGACACCGAGGCTCCCGTCCGTTCCAGAAGAGTTTTGGAGATAAAAACGCCAAGCCCCATACGCCCGCTTTTGCGCCGTGATGAAACATAGGGCTCACCGAGACGTACCAGAACCGAGGGAGTAACACCTGGGCCATCATCTAGTATTTCCATGGTAACGAACTGCTCGTTCCAGGAGACTGTGATTTCAACCCGTTCATGACAGAATTGTACCGCGTTTTCGATGACGTTCCCAAGACCGTGCAAAATTTCCGCACGACGTGGCGCGCTCGGTTCGGTTGAGCTCGAACCCTCTGTCGGTTTGGCGATGACTTCCAGTTTTATCCCGTCGCGACGGTGCGGCGCGGCAGCTGTTTCAGCTAACCCGCTGACCAATAAGCGCCCATAGGGTGCATCCACTTCGCCCTCGCTAAGAGCGCTCAGGCGGCCGAGAATTTCGCGACAACGGGCGACTTCACTCACCAGCAGTCTTGCATCTTCGAGATACTGGCTGTCGTGTGGTAGGTCGCGCTCCAACTCGCGGGATACCACAGCGATGGTCGCGAGTGGCGTACCCAATTGATGCGCGGCCGCCGCGGCGAGTGCACCTAGCGCCGAGACGCTCTGCTCGCGCGAGAGTGCTATCTGCGTCGCACCGAGTGCATTCGACATGCGCCGCGCTTCGCTGGCAACGCGCCAAGCATAAGCGGTGATGAACAGTGTCCCCAGCACCAAGGCAATCCAGAGCGCCAACAGATAAAGTTTTGGCAGCGCAGGTGCGTTACCGATCCAAGGCAGAGGTTGGTGCAGAAAGGCAACAATTGTGGCGCAAACGATTACTAACGCAGCGAGCGCGGCAGTGGAACGCAGGCCCAAAATAGTTGCTGAGATACCGGCTGGAACGAGGAAAAGGATAGCGAACGGATTCTCTAGCCCGCCGGTCAGAGAAATTAAAAAGGCAAGCTGGATGACATCGTAGGCCAGAAAAAGCGCCGCCTTGGAATCGCTAAGGCGGAAATCTGCAGGACGCAGCAGCGTTGCCATCAGATTGATCGTTGCTGACAACACGACGGCACCAAGTAATGGTTCCAGGTCAAGGGAAAACCCAAGCCAAAAATGCACCACCAATATACTGACGAATTGGCCGCTGACCGCGACCCAGCGAATCAAAATCAGAGTGCGTAGTCGCACATAAGGCGCTTCTGTTTGCCCTTCGCGGTGTCTTTCCGATTTCTGGGTTTTGGTCAAACTGTCATACCAGATATTGCAAAAATAGGTCTGAACTTGATCATGCGATGGATTAGCGGCAACGACAATTGGCCTCACTGGGTCGTTGCGGCGCTAGATTGGCGAGTAGGTTAATCTGTCGGACCGCTAACACCGGCGCCTTTGAATGTTGCCATGCCATTATGTGTTGCTGCTGCTGCACGCACCAAGGCTGCGGCAAGGGCGGCGCCCGAACCTTCGCCGAGTCGCATGGAAAAATCGATCAACGGTGTTTGTCCAAGCTTTTCCAGCAGGTGGGTGTGGCCCGGCTCAACCGATTTATGTGCCACCAGGCAATGGGCGAGTGCATCTGGATTAGCGGCGTAGAGTGTTGCCGCGGCAGCGCTACAGGAAAAACCGTCGAGCATGACGGGCACGCGACCATGACGGGCGGCAAGTACCGCTCCCGCGATAGCTGAAAATTCGCGTCCGCCGATACAACGCAGCGTTTCAAGTGGATCCTTAAGGTTGTTTGCATGACGAGCCAGAGCCTCATCGATCGCTTCGGTCTTGCGTTGTAGGCCGGTATCGTCGATACCGGTGCCACGGCCTGCCCAATCCGTGCCTGACCCACCGAATAAGGCTGCCGATAGGGCGGCGGCGATGGTGGTATTGCCAATTCCCATTTCGCCGAGACAAACGAGGTCCGCGCCTATGTCAAGCGCGGCCATGCCCGCCCTCCAGGCGCGGAGGTTGGCTTCTTCGTCCATTGCAGCGTCCTGGGTCACGTCGGCGGTCGGCGTATCGAGAGATAGTGGGATGACGGTCAATGTCGCGCCGAGCCAATCACTAAGCTGATTTATCGCGGCGCCACCAGCGGTGAAGTTGTCCACCATCTGCAAAGTCACTTCGCTTGGATAGGCCGAAACACCGCGCGCTGCGATGCCGTGATTGGCAGCGAACACAATGATCTGGATGCGCTCAGCGCGAGGCGAACTATTGCCTTGCCAAGCAGCGAGCCATTCTGCGATTTTCTCTAGTCGGCCGAGCGAGCCGGCAGGTTTGGTAAGTATCGCTTGGCGCGCTCGTACCGCGTCGATCGCATCATTATCCGCGCACGGCATCGATTTAATGAGCTGGCGTAGCTCTTGTATAGACCGGGGTTGTTTGATCACGGGGATGGCCTTTCCTGTGCCAGTCGCAGAACCGCGCTTGGCGCTATGTCCAGCGTGACATATAACCTTCGGCGAGGACTCCCATAGAATATCAGTGGAGGCAAGGAAGAATGCCTTTCGACTCGGAGCCCGAGGGAAAATTCGAGCGGAGAATATTCTTCTCTGCGCGCGCTTGGTGGCAAGATTTTGGCAATGCGCTCCGCGTACTCACCCGCTTGCCCTTGCCACACGAGGCACGGCGAAACGATTTTCCCCCAGAGGCTGACGGATATAGCGATGATCCCGCGCTTGAGGAAACGACAGCAGCACCTCGGCCTCTTGGCCGCGCAGTGCGTACCTTTCCGCTGATCGGTGGCCTGCTCGGAATCGCTGCCGGACTTGCTTTTGCCATTGCCACCGGTATTGGCTTGCCCGACCTTGTCGCCGGAGTTTTTGCTGTTGCGCTGCTAGCTCTTCTAACCGGCGCACTGCACGAGGACGGCCTCGCCGATATGGTGGACGGCTTTGGTGGAGGTCAGACGTCAGAGAAGAAGCTTGCCATCATGCGCGACAGCCGCATCGGTGCCTATGGCGTTATGGCGCTAATATTAGTGCTAGCGGCGAAGGTGGGTGCGCTCGCGGATTTAAGCGATATCGGCGTGGTTATGTCTGGTCTGATTTGTGCTGCGGCTTCCTCGCGTGCGGCCATGCCGGCGATGATGCGCTGGTTGCCTGCGGCGCGTAGTGACGGTCTTAGCGCTGGTGCCGGCGTTCCGCCTGCACAGCACGTCTGGACCGGCATTGTAATTGCAATCATATTGTCTGTGTTGCTGCTCACCTGGTCAGGGTTGGTAGCGCTCATTATCGCGGCACTGGCCACTTGCGTGGTCGGATTTCTGGCGCGGCGGCAAATCGGCGGTCATACTGGTGATGTGCTTGGAGGCACGCAGCAGATCTCCGAACTCGTCTTTCTTCTCACTTTGGCAGCTATCCAATGAATACTTTGAACGATTTGACGGTCACCAGTTGGTGGTGGGTGCGCCACGCGCCCGTTACCAGCCATCACGGTCGGCTCTACGGCCAAAGCGATGTATTGGCTAATACGGAGGATCGTGCGGTCTTTGAGGGCTTGGCCGCGCGACTGCCCAAGGGTGCGCTTTGGGTCACTTCCCATCTTCAACGTACTCATCAGACCGCGAATGCCATTGCCGAGGCAGGTCATCCGGTTACGGAGCCTCTTATTGAGGAGGATTTTGCTGAGCAGAGCTTTGGCGACTGGCAGGGTCTCACCTATACCGAGATTGCTGCTGAGCGTGCGGGGCGCGATCATCCGTTCTGGATAGCACCTGCCGACTACACCGTGCCGGGGGGCGAGAGCTTCAGTCAGGTCGTGAATCGGGTCTCGGATGCGGTACAACGTATCAGTGAGCGGCATGCCGGACGCGATATCGTTGCTGTTGCTCATGGCGGCTCGATTCGTGCCGCCCTTGGCCATGCCCTTGGCATCTCGCCGGCACAGGCGCTTTCCTTCACCATCGATAACTGTTCAATGACCCGCATTGATGGCTTCCACCGCTCGGATGGCGGGCTCGACTGGTGCGTTGTTGGTGTTAATCTGCCGGCTAGCAAATCCGCTCTACATGGGGTAGTTTTTCCACCGAGGCGTTGAGTCAGGGAAGTCGGTGAAGCGCGCCCGAAGGTGCGCCACTCCGTCGCTGCCCCCGCAACTGTGAGCGGTGAGGCGGCTCCCATTTGCGCGGTAACTCTGCCGTGCACGCCACTGGCGGCGAAGGCTGCTGGGAAGGCGGGGAGCTAGCCTTTAACCCCGAGCCAGGAGACCTTCTCGGCGTCCTTTTGGAACAATCCTCGGAGGGAGGATAATGCCGCTTTCGACTTCTAAAGCAGGCAAGATACTGGTGCTCGGCGGCGCACGCTCGGGCAAGAGCAGATATGCGGAAGCTCTGCTAACGGGGCATGACGGTGCGCGCACCTATATAGCCACGGCGGAGGCGCGAGATGCTGAAATGGCGGTCCGCATCGATCAGCACCGAAAGCGCCGCGGGGCCGGCTGGTTAACGGTAGAACAGCCGCTCGATCTGTTGGCCGCGCTTGAGGCCAATTGCCTTCCAAATAACGCCGTGTTGGTCGATTGCTTAACGCTCTGGCTGAGCAACCTGATGGCCGCCTCACGCGATATTGTGGCGGAGACTGCTGGTCTCACAGCCGCCCTTAGTCGGCTGCCCGGCCGCGCAGTGCTGGTATCGAATGAGGTCGGCCTCGGCATCGTTCCGGACAATGACATGGCGCGTGAATTTCGCGATAATGCAGGCCGTCTCAACCAGGCGGTGGCAGAAGTAGCCGATGAGGTTGTATTCGTCGCCGCCGGCCTGCCCCTCAGGCTGAAGCCATGACAGAACCCAAGCTTCGCATCATCTCTCTATTGCCTAGCGCGACGGAGATCGTTTCCGCTCTTGGCCTCAGCACTCATATTGTCGGGCGTTCCCACGAATGCGATTGGCCGTGCGAGGTCCGGTCGCTGCCCGTTTGCACTCGCCCGCGCATCGCCCTCAATGTTACCAGCGCCGAGATTGATCGCCAGGTCTCCGATTATGCGGCACACGCCCTCAGCATTTATGAACTCGATTTCGATGTACTCCGAGCTGCGAGTCCGACACATATCATCACCCAAGACCAATGCGAGGTCTGCGCCGTTAGCCTTAAAGATGTTGAGGCGGCAATAGCCAGCGATATCGGCGGTGCGGTTGAAATCATCTCGCTCAATCCAACGCGCCTTGGTGAGGTCTGGGCTAGTATCCGCCAGACCGGACGGGCTCTCGGCGTCGACGCCGATAATCTCTGCCGCACGCTAGCCGGGCGCATCGCGCGCATAGCCGCTGGCGGCATGAGTGATTTTTCTGCGCCACCCTCGGTCGCCACCATCGAATGGAGCAATCCGTTGATGGCGGCGGGAAACTGGTTGCCAGAGCTAGTTGCCATAGCCGGTGGGCAAAATTTATTTGGCGATTCGGGAGAGCACTCACCGCGCCTCGAATTTTCTGATCTACAGGCCGCCGAACCCGATATTTTGGTATTTATGCCATGCGGCTACGGCCTCACAAAAACCGTCGAAGAGGCGGAGACTCTGTTGACTGAGCCTCAATGGGCGGCGCTGTCGGCTGTGAAAAACGGACGGGCTTACGCGGTGGACGGCAATGCCTATTTCAACAGGCCGGGGCCTCGGCTGGTGGAATCGTCTGAAATCTTGGCGGAGATTTGTCAGCCTGAAACACATGATTTTGGCCATGAAGGAACCGGTTGGTACCGCCTCGCTGCTGCCACCGGAGCCGAGTAACAGGAAAAAAGCAAACATGAGCGAACGCAAAATTCCCACTACTGTCATCTCAGGTTTTCTTGGCGCCGGCAAGACTAGCTTGATCCGCCATGTGCTGGCGACGGCGAACGGTCGGCGCGTGGCGCTGGTGATCAACGAGTTTGGTGATCTCGGTATCGACGAAGCTATCCTGCGTGGCTGTGGCGACGAAACCTGCGAGGAGAGCGACATCGTCGAACTCGCCAATGGCTGCATCTGCTGCACCGTAGCGGATGATTTCGTCCCGACAATCGAGGCCTTATTGGCGCGTGATCCAGCGCCCGAACATATCGTTATTGAAACTTCAGGCCTTGCCCTACCCAAGCCACTCGTTGCCGCTTTCAACTGGCCGGAAATTCGCAATCGGGTAACCGTCGACGGCGTGGTCGCGGTGGTCGACGGCCCGGCTGTACACGACGGTAGGTTTGCTTCCGACCCGGCGGCTCTACAAGTCCAACGCGAGAGAGACGAAGCGCTTGATCACGAAAGCCCTTTGGAAGAGGTGTTTGAGGATCAGTTAGCCTGCGCTGACCTGGTGGTACTCAATAAGGTGGACAAACTTAGTGTTGATGAGCGTGCTCAAACACGCGCGCGGTTGGCAGGTGAATTGCGAACCGGGGTTAAAATGGTTGAAGCTGAGCAGGCCCGTATTGACGCGAATATCCTCCTCGGCCTTGCTGCTGCCGCGGAGGACGATCTTGCAGCGCGCCCCTCCCATCACGACGTGTTCGACGGCGAACATGATCATGATGAATTCGACAGCTTCGTGCTCAGCCTTGGGCCTGTAGCTGACCCAGACGAGCTGGAGGCGCGGCTACTTTCTGCTATCTCTGATCATGACATCTTGCGTATCAAGGGTTTCGTCAATGTGCCGGGCAAACGCCGCCGCCATGTGGTGCAGGCGGTTGGAAGTCGTATCGACAGATACTTTGATCGCGATTGGGATGCCAACGAGACGAGGCAAAGCCGTCTCGTCATAATTGGCCTCAGTCCTCTCGACCGCGCCGGCATAGGCGCCGAGTTGGGCGGAGTTTAAGGGTCGTCAATGCATCTTTTGGCGGCACAGCCCGGTGGAATCGCTGACGGCAGCGAGGCGATCGACCTCGGTCAAAGTCCGGGAGATATTGTTTTGGCCTCCGCCGCCGATACGGAACTCGCTTGCTTCGCCCGTGCTCAGACTTCCCTCGGTGAGGATGCGCCGAGCCTGCGTCTCGCTAATCTGATGAACCTCGCTCACAACCTTTCGGTTGATACCTGGCTGGAGACCACCGTCTCCGGTGCACGACTGGTTATCGTTCGTCTGCTCGGTGGCGAAAGTTATTGGCCCTACGGTGCCGAACTGTTGACAGAGTTTTGTATCAAGCGAAACATCGCCCTTGCTTTCCTGCCCGGCGACGATAAGCCCGACAGCGAGCTAGCTTCCCGAGCCACTCTATCGCCGGAGGCCTGTGAACGGCTGTGGCGTTATTTCATTCATGGCGGGCTAGAAAATGCTGTCGAATGTTTACGCTACAGCGCAAACTTGATCGGCCAGCCAACCACATGGCGCGAACCAGCGCCCCTCGCTCGGGCCGGGCTCTACTGTTCGGGTATTGAGGCGATCGAACTGGACGAGATCACCGCCACGCGTGCCAGGGAGGACCGCCCACTCGCGCTTATCATATTCTATCGTGCGCTAGTGCAGGCGGCGGACACCGCGCCGATTGACGCTCTACTAGCTGCCTTGGAGGCGTGTGGGTGTGCCACGGTGGCAATGTTTGTCTCTAGCCTCAAGGATCCGCCCTCCGCGCGCTTCGTCGAAACCGTGCTTGATGCCACCGCGCCCGACATTATTCTGAACGCTACCGGCTTTTCTGTTTCGCGTCCGGGCGCGGTACAGTCGAGCCCGCTCGACCGATCCGGCGTTCCGATCCTACAGGTAGTGTTGTCTGGAAGTACAGAAGCCGCCTGGGCGGATGGCACGCGTGGTCTCTCTGCACGTGACATTGCGATGAATGTGGCGCTGCCGGAAGTGGATGGACGCATCTTGAGCCGCGCTGTTTCGTTCAAGAGTGAGCGCCGATTTGATGCTTCGACTGAGTATGGCATCGTCGCGCATGCGCCTCGCCCCGACCGCGTTGATTTTGTTGCCAAGCTCGCAGCCAATTGGGCACGCCTCGCGCGCTCAGGCGCGTGTGATCGCCGAGTTTGTCTGGTGCTCGCTAACTATCCCAACAAGGATGGTCGCATTGGGAATGGGGTCGGTCTCGATACCCCTGCAAGTGCTGTCAACCTGCTTGAAGCCTTGCAGGCAGGAGGTTATCGCCTGGAAGGCCTACCGAAAAATAGCGCGGAACTGATGGCGGCGCTGCAGGCCGGCCCGACCAACGCTCACCAACCGTATCGCAAATCCTCTGGCGGCGTGCGCCTTAGTCTGGAAAACTACCAGCAATATCTCGAGAATCTCAATCACGATGCACGAGCGCGGGTCACTGAGCGTTGGGGTGTGCCGGAGAATGATCCCTTCTTCCGGACCGACGAACAAGGATTCTTGTTGCCGGTACTTACACTTGGCAATGTTGCCGTGGCAATCCAGCCGGCGCGTGGATACAATATTGACCCGGCGGGTAGTTATCACGACCCCGACCTGCCGCCGCCGCACGGCTATCTCGCCTTCTATGCCTGGATACGCTGTGCCTTCGATGCCCATGCCGTGGTACATCTCGGCAAGCATGGAAATCTTGAATGGCTGCCCGGTAAGGCGCTGGCACTTTCCGCTGCCTGCTTTCCGGAGGCGGCTCTTGGTCCCTTACCGCATATCTATCCCTTTATCGTTAACGATCCGGGCGAGGGCAGTCAGGCCAAGCGCCGTTCCTCCGCTGTAATCGTTGATCATTTGACACCGCCGCTTACCCGCGCCGAGAGCTACGGCCCGCTTCGGGAGTTGGAGGCTCTGGTTGACGAATATTACGAAGCGAGCCAGCTCGATCCGCGCCGCTGCGCGCCACTCGCAGACCACATCCTCGAAATTGCGCGCTGTGAGGGAATCGATATGGATTGCGGCATCGCGCCGGAAGACGGTTGTAGCGCGGCACTCACCAAGCTTGACGCCTATATGTGCGAGCTAAAGGAAATGCAAATCCGCAATGGTCTGCATATTTTTGGTGAAGCGCCTGAGGGCATTCTCCGGCGCGATCTACTACTTGCGCTCGCGCGCAGTCCGCGTGGAGCGGGCGAAAGTGACACCTCTTTGTCGCGCGCGCTTGCGGCCGATCTCGGTCTTGATTTTGATCCACTCGACTGTGACATGTCGGCGCCTTGGAAGGGTCCGCGCCCGGAAGTTCTGAAGGGTAATGATGTTTGGCGCAGTTATGGCGACAGCGTTGAGCGCATAGAATTGCTTGCCGCGGAACTCATTTCCGGCGCACGCGAGCTAGAGAACGAATGGCATCGCACTCGCACCGTTCTTGAGGAAGTGCGTGATAGGATAGCGCCGGCGCTTGACGTCAGCGGGGCAAATGAGATCTTGGGCATCACGCGCGGCCTTGCGGGGCGTTTCGTTGCACCAGGGCCGTCCGGTGCGCCAAGCCGGGGGAGGCCCGAAGTGTTACCCACTGGGCGTAATTTCTATTCCCTCGACAGCCGCGCTGTGCCGACACCGGCAGCCTGGCAGCTTGGCTGGAAATCAGCCCAGAGATTAGTGGAATACCACGCCCAGCGTCATGGAGATTGGCCGAGGAGTATGGCTATCAGCGCCTGGGGTACCTCCAACATGCGCACAGGCGGTGACGACATTGCCCAAGCTCTTGCCCTGATGGGTGTTCGCCCGCGTTGGGAAACCGCGAGTGGCCGCGTGATCGGTTTCGAAATTCTACCGCTCACGCTCTTAGATCGCCCGCGAGTCGACGTCACCCTGCGCATTTCCGGTTTTTTCCGCGACGCCTTTCCCGCCTTAATAGATCTCTTCGATTCGGCGTCGCGCGCGGTCGCCGCCCTAGACGAAAGCGAGGAATATAATCCGCTTGCTGCATCGGTTGCGCGGGAAGTAGCGGATTTTATCGAAAGTGGGGAAGCACCCGACGTGGCGGTGCGCCGTGCGGGCTGGCGCGTGTTTGGCTCTAAGCCTGGTGCTTATGGCGCGGGTCTTCAGGCTCTCTTCGATGAGGGCGGCTGGCATGGGCCGGAGGATTTGGCGGATGCCTATCTAGCTTGGGGCAGTTGGGCTTACGGCCAGGGTGCGGAAGGTGAGGCGGAACGAGCCGGTTTTGAGCGGCGCCTTGGCGCCGTCGAGGCGGTGGTGCAGAATCAGGACAATCGCGAACATGATCTCCTCGACAGTGATGATTATTACCAGTTCGAGGGTGGTCTGGCTGTAGCGGTAACGGCGCTATCGGGCCGCACACCGGTGAGCTATCACAATGACCACTCGCTGCCTGAAAGCCCGAGGATCCGCACTCTCGAAGAAGAAATTGGTCGCGTAGTTAGGGCGCGCGCGGTCAACCCAAAATGGCTCACCGGTATCATGCGCCATGGTTACAAGGGGGCTTTCGAGATTGCTGCTACATTAGACTATCTCTTCGCCTTCGCCGCCACCACTGGGGCGGTTAAGGATCACCATTTTGACGCGTTATTCAACGCCTATATCGCCGATGAGAAGGTGCGCACTTTCATGGCTAAGTCCAATCCGGCAGCACTCAAGGAGACGGCCGCCAAGTTCGCCGAGGCGCTCCGCCATGATCTTTGGAAACCGCGCTCCAATCGGGCGCATGATCTTCTCGACCAGTTGAGCCAGGCGAATTATGGGGAGGCGGCGCAATGAGCAATAAGAAACAAATGAGTGAGGCAGAACGAGATCGCCATCATGCCGAGCGCATGAGCAAGCGCAAGGCCGCGCGTGAACGCATGCTCGCCACCAAGACCAAGGAAATGGGTCTTCTGATGGTCCATACTGGAAAAGGTAAAGGTAAATCGACCGCGGCATTCGGCCTCGCTATGCGCGCCATGGGTAACGGCATGCGTGTCGGCATCGTGCAGTTTGTCAAGGGCAAGTGGCAGACCGGCGAGCGCGTTATATTGGAGAAATTTCCCGAGCTGGCGACCATTCGCACCATGGGCGAGGGCTTTACCTGGGACACCCAGGACCGCCAGCGCGACATCACCGCGGCCAAGGTCGCGTGGCAAACGGCCTGCGAGATGATGACCGACGAGCGCTATGATCTAATCATTCTCGACGAACTCAACATCGTGCTACGGTACGACTATTTAGCGGTTGAAGAAATTGTTTGCACCTTGAAGGAGCGGCGCGACGACCTCCATGTGGTCGTCACTGGACGCAACGCTAAGGACGAATTGATTGAGGCCGCCGATCTGGTGACTGAGATGGGTGAGATCAAACATCACTTTAAGGCCGGCGTAAAAGCGCAAACTGGCATCGAGTATTGAGGCGGCGATGGCCGCATCTACACCCTCTCTCATGCTGCAAGGAACCGGCTCCCATGTGGGGAAATCCCTGCTCGTGGCGGGCTTATGTCGCGCCTACCGCAATCGCGGTATTGAGGTACGACCGTTCAAGGCCCAGAACATGTCGAATAACGCGGCGGTGAGCGAATCGGGCGCTGAAATTGGGCGCGCACAGGCCCTCCAAGCACGCGCTGCCGGCGTGGCGCCGACCAGTGATATGAACCCTGTACTTCTTAAGCCGGAAAGTGAAACAGGTGCGCAGGTGGTTATTCAGGGCAAGGTGAGCGGGCGGGCTGATGCACGCGCCTATCACAAACTGAAGCCCACCCTAATGCCCGCTGTGCTCGAGAGCTTTGAACGCCTTGCCATTGACGCCGATCTGGTGCTGGTCGAGGGCGCAGGCAGTCCGGCGGAAATCAATTTGCGGGACGGCGATATTGCGAATATGGGCTTCGCCCTGTCGGCTAGTGTCCCGGTCCTTCTTGTTGGCGATATTGAGCGAGGCGGGGTGATCGCTAGCTTGGTCGGCACCTATGCACTTTTGGAAGATAGAGAGCGCGCGCTTATCAAGGGGGCAATTGTCAACAAATTCTTCGGTGATGTGAGCTTGTTCGACGATGCCCTGCCAGTGATCGAGGAGGCGCTCGGTGCACCCTGTCTCGGCGTTGTGCCATATTTCACACAAGCTCACTTCTTGCCGGCTGAAGACGCGGTCGACCTCGATGGCGCATGCACGCATCTTGTCTCAGAAGGTAGGCGCACCATTCGCATCACCGTTCCGCGGCTGTCGCGAATCGCTAATTTTGATGATCTTGATCCGCTCCGCGCCGAGCCTGATGTCGATCTGACGATCATCGAGCCAGGCCGGGCTCTGCCGGGTAATGCGGACCTTGTGCTGTTGCCTGGCTCCAAGGCCACGCGCGCCGATCTCGCCTATCTTCGCGCGCAAGGTTGGGATATCGATATTGCCGCTCATATCAGGCGTGGTGGCAGTCTGCTTGGCCTCTGCGGCGGTTATCAGATGCTCGGTAAGATCGTTGCTGACCCTGCTGGTATCGAAGGTGAAGCGGGTACCTCCGAAGGTCTAGGATATCTCGATGTCACGACGCAGCTAGCCGGTGAGAAGCGACTCCAAGCCGTAATCGGGCGCGAATTCGAAAGCGGCGAAGAAGTGCATGGTTATGAAATGCACATGGGCGTTACTGATGGGCCTGACCGGGCACGCCCCCTGTTGGAGCTTGCCTATGGCGCGGAGGGTGCGCGCTCCGACGACGGCAAGGTCGCCGGAAGTTATGTCCATGGGATATTTGCTGCCGACGGCTTCCGCCACGCGTATCTCAACCGCATTGCCAATCGCCGACGATCCGATGTCCTTTGGGAAGCGCGCGTGGATGAGACCCTGAATGCGCTCGCCAATCATCTTGAGAACGCGCTGGATCTCGGCCAGCTGATGGAGATTGCTCGTGGTCGTTGAATTCCCCTCAGCGCAATTGCAGAAGTGTCGCCATCAGTGCCACCAGAGCGGCTATGAGCAAACAGGCTACCACGAAAAGTGCCATCATACGGCGGATATCCCTCGGCGTCGCATCTGTCCGTCCATCGCCGAGCCATTCGGACTTGGTGACGTCTCCAGCATAGCGCGTCGGACCAATCAGCGCGAGGTCAAGCGCGCCGGCGCTCGCTGCTTCAGGCCAACCGGCATTGGGCGAGGCATGCTTCCTAGCGTCACGAAACATGATGCAGAGCGCCTTTTTCGGTGCCGCCTCCGGTACGAAGCACGCGGCGATCACCAGCGTCGTGCCGGCAAGTCGCGCGGGCAGCCAGTTCACCGCATCGTCAAGCCGCGCCGCGACCATGCCGAATGCGGCATAGCGCTCGTTGTTGTGGCCGATCATGCTGTCCATGGTATTGATTGCCTTATATGCCATCAAGCCTGGCAGGCCGAGCAGGAGATACCAGAACACGGGTGCCACCACACCGTCGGAATAGCTCTCAGCGCAGCTTTCTATTGCTGCGCGGGCGACACCATGCTCGTCAAGCTCCTCGGTTTCGCGGCCGACAATCTGCGCTACCGCTTTGCGCCCGCCCACTATGCCGTCCTGATTGAGGGCGCGGAGGACGCGGAGCGTATGGCGCATCATGCCATGTTGCGCCAGCAAAAGGCTGACCAGTGTCAGTTCGATGACCCATCCATAGGGAAAGGTGCTGACGAAATTTGCTGCGGCCCAACCGGCCAGGATGCTCAGGCCCACAATGGAGAGCACTACGCAGAGACCGAGGATAATGCGTTTGTCCTTGCTTTGTTTGGCGCGATTGACGTGGGTGTCGAGGAAGTGAATGGTGGCGCCAATCAGCCGAACCGGATGGGGCAGCCAGCGTGGATCGCCGATCAGCCAATCGAGTGCGAGTGCGATCAACAGCAATATGGCGGCGCCCGGCCCCATCGCCCAGTCGAGATCGACGAGCGAAGGCAACTGCCACACGCCCCATATATATCCCGTGAAATCCATGGTGCGAGCATGGGTGCGCGAACGCCAACCGTCAACGGAACAAAGAAACGAGACGAGAAATGATAGAGCCCGCCATTCTGATCTGTGGTCATGGCAGTCGCGATGTTGAGGCGATCTCCGAATTCGAGGCGTTGACCGCGCATATCGCTCGCCATCTACCCGAACGCCAGGTGGCGCACGGCTTTCTCGAATTTGCCCGGCCGACCATCAGTGAGCGGCTTGACGATTTACGCGTCGCTGGCGTGCGAGATGTGCACGCCGTCCCCGGCATGCTGTTTGCCGCAGGTCATGCAAAGAACGATATTCCCTCCGTGCTCAACGATTATGCGGCACGCCATGACGGGTTTTCCATATTCTATGGCCGCGAACTAGCAGTCGATCTCAAGCTCCTAGCCGCTGCGCAGGAGCGCATCAAGACCGCTGAAACATTCGCGGGCAGCAGTATTCCTCGCGCCGAGACTCTACTCGTCGTGGTTGGTCGCGGCACCAATGACCCTGATGCTAATTCCAACGTCTCCAAGGTCACACGCATGCTCTGGGAGGGCATGGGCTTCAGCTGGGCCGAGACCTGCTATTCGGGCGTAGCTCAGCCGCTCGTCGGAGATGCGCTGAGTCGGGTCGTTCGCCTTGGCTATCAGCGCATCATCGTTTTTCCCTATTTCCTCTTTACCGGAGTCCTGGTGAAGCGCATCTACTCAATTGCTGACGAATTTGCTTTACGACATCCTGAGGTTGAAGTCGTCAAGGCGGAATATCTTAACGATCATCCGCTGGTCATTGATTGCTTTCTGGAGCGACTCGATGAGATTCCTCGCGGTGACAATTTGATGAACTGCCAGCTTTGCAAATATCGTGAGCAGATCATTGGCTATGAAAAAGACCAGGGTGCGCCACAGATAGGCCATCATCATCATGTCGAAGGTATTGGTACTGACGCTGAACATCAACATGGACACGACCATCATGACCACCGCCACCTAGATGAGTCGGACAATAATGACTGACTATGTGCACGACCCTGCAGAGATCACGCGGCTATCCTTCGCCGTGATTCGACGCGAGGCTGACCTTTCGCGTCTACCTGCCGATATCGAACCCATGGCGCTCCGCATGATTCATGCTTGTGGCATGGTCGATCTGTCAGACGACCTTGCCTTTTCATTGGGCGCGGGTGACGCGGGTCGTGATGCTCTGGCGAAGGGTGCACCGATCTTCACCGATGTAGAAATGGTCGCCCAAGGAATCGCTACCCGCCGTTTATCGGCAGGAAACGAGGTGATTTGCATGTTGAACGAAAATGACGTGGAAGCTCGCGCGCGCGCGGCAGGCATAACCCGTTCGGCGGCGGCCGTCGAACTGTGGCAGCCTAGACTTGCCGGTGCAATTGTCGCCATCGGCAATGCGCCGACCGCGCTTTTCCGATTGTTGGAAATTCAAGCCAGAGAGTCTGCGCGGCCAGCGCTAGTGATCGCCACACCGCCGGGCTTTGTCGGTGCTGTGGAATCGAAGGAGGCATTGATCGCTAACAATCTCGATCTGCCTTATGTTGTGCTTAAGGGCCGGCGCGGCGGCAGTGCACTTGCTGCCGCCGCTGTCAATGGACTCACCCTCGGGGAGGGTGTGGCTTGAACACTCACTGGCTTACCGTAATTGGCTTAGGTGAAGACGGGCTTGATGCTTTATCGCCGTCGAGTCGTGTTCTGATCGAAAACGCTGAGGTGCTGCTTGGCGGCAAGCGTCATCTCGCCATGATACCTGAGGGTGGTGCCGAGCGTTTGACCTGGCGTGTGCCGTTGTTGGACACAATGGCAGATATCGAGGCACGACGCGGCAAGCGGTTCGTTGTCTTGGCGACCGGCGATCCGATGCATTACGGGGTTGCTGTCACTCTGGCGCACCATTTCGCAGCAGAAGAAATGCTGGTTCTACCGACCGCAGGCGCTTTAAGCCTGGCTTGTGCACGCATGCGTTGGCCGGTTTCAGAAGTCGAATGCTTGACTTTACACGGCCGTCCGATTGAAACCCTACGCGCCTATCTGGCACCAGAAAATCGATTGGTAATCCTCTCTCATGACGGTTCCACGCCCGATGCCGTGGCCGCCGAACTCAAAGCTGCTGGCTATGGCGCGAGCGAGATGAGCGTGTTTGAACATATGGGAGGCGATTTGGAGCGGCGCATCGATGGGCAGGCAGATAGTTGGCCAAATCAGGAAATTGCCGATCTCAACAGTATAGCTGTGTGCTGCAATGGTGGCAGCCGGGCTCGGCGCTATTTTGGCGCGCCGGGCCTGCGCGATCGCGCCTTTGAAAATGATGGTCAACTTACCAAGCGTGAAATTCGCATGCTTACCCTGGGCTCGCTTGTGCCTGCTCCCGGCGCGCTCCTTTGGGACATCGGTGCTGGCTCTGGCTCGGTCGCTGTCGAATGGATGCTGAGTGCGCGCGGTGCTGAGGCCGTTGCTATCGAGCGTAACGAAGAGCGGGTTGCGTGCATCGCCCGTAACGCTTTGGCGCTTGGTGTGCCAACGCTTAAACCGCTGCATGGCGATGCCCCCGAAGCAACCGAACTACTACCTGCTCCGAACGCAATTTTCATCGGTGGCGGTTTTGGCGTTCCGGGTATGGTTGAAACCTGCTGGGCGCGGCTTAAGCCGGGCGGTCGTATGGTGGCTAATGCCGTTACTCCAGAAAGTGAGGCCCTGCTCACACGTTGGCGTGATGAGCTCGGTGGCAATCTGGTGCGCATTAACATCTCGCGCGCTAAGGGTGTTGGCCATAGTACCATTTGGCGCCCGCTTTCGCCGATCACCCAATGGGCGGTGATTAAGGATTAAGGAATGACAAACAAGACCAACAATAAGACGGGCACGCTGTATGGCCTTGGCGTCGGGCCGGGCGACCCAGAACTACTAACCCTGAAGGCACTCCGTATTCTGCGTACGGTACCTGTGCTGGTCTATCCTGCGCCGGTGGAAGGCGAGAGCATGGCGCGTGCTATTGCTGCTGAGCACCTGCCCGGTGGGCAGGCGGAGATTGCCATTCGCATGCCACTCGATGCGGCGCGCTTCCCCGCTGAGGAAATCTATGCAGCCGCTGCGTGCGAGATCGCTGAGCATTTGCGTAGCGGGCACGATGTCGCAGTGTTGTGCGAAGGCGATCCGTTTTTTTACGGCTCCTTCATGTATCTCTTTGCCCGCCTTACAGGTGAACATGAGATCAAAATCGTGCCCGGTGTCTCTTCGCCGATGGCTTGCGCCGCTGCACTGCATGCACCGCTCGCCGCTCGAGACGATGTACTCAGCATATTGCCGGCGCCGCTAGACGAAAAGGTTCTGTGGGAGCGACTCAAAACCTGCGACGCGGCGGCCATTGTCAAGGTTGGACGCCATATCAGCAAGGTGCGTCGCGTGCTGGTTGATCTAGATCTCGAGACGCGGGCGCGCTATATTGAGCGCGCTAGCCTTGCCGCTGAACGCATCATACCGCTATCCGAGGCGGATGACCCTGCACCTTACTTTTCTATGATTTTGGTGCACCGGCGCGGCGAGGCCTGGGCATGAGACGGCCCGCGATCATCCTGCTTGGGTCATCAGGGCTGGAAACCGCGAAACGTGCAGTAGAGGTATTTCCCGGTGCTGAGTTGCACGGTTACGCCAAACGGGTGGATCAAGCGGATGTGCACTTCGACGATATCGCTCGCCACCTCGCAATGCTCTTCCTCGCTGGGCACCCGATTGTCGTCATTGCCTCGGCCGGTATCGTCATCCGCTGCTTGGCACCCCATCTCAGCGACAAGAGAACCGAGCCTCCGGTCGTCGCCCTCGCCGAGGACAGCAGCCATGTTGTGCCACTCCTTGGTGGGCACCGCGGCGCAAACCGCATGGCTAGGCAATTGGCTGAAGCGCTCGGCGGGGTTGCCGCGATCACGACGGCGGGGGATGTAGGTCTAGGCTTTTCCCTCGATGACCCGCCAGAAGGTTTGCAATTGGAGCCGGGTAGTGCGGTAAAGAAAGTGATGGCCGCACTCTTGGCAGGCGATGCAGTGGCGCTTGATGATGCGCACGGTCTTGGCGACTGGTTACGAGAGGCCCCGGTGCGCTTCGAGGCGGATGCGCCACTCCGCATTGCCATATCGGAGTGTGCCGACCAGCGGGGCGATGTCACTCTTCGTCCGTCGACATTGGCCGTCGGCATCGGGTGCGAGCGCGGTACAGAGGCAGCGGAAATTGCAGCGCTCCTCGATCAGACGCTGGATGCCGCTGGGCTAAGCCCACTCTCAATCGCGTGCCTTGCCTCAATCGACGTCAAGATGGATGAACCCGGCTTGTATGCTGAAGCGCAGGAGCGTGGTCTGCCGCTTCGATTCTTTGATGCTAAACGACTCGAGGAGGAGACGCCGCGACTTACCGAACCGTCGGACGTTGTCTTCCGCGCTGTCGGCTGTCATGGCGTTGCTGAGGCTGCCGCTCTGGCCTGTACCGGCGATGACGGAAAACTAATCGTTGCCAAAAGCAAATCTACTCGCGCGACATGCGCTGTGGCGCGGGCGTGCCGACACATACACCCTAAAAATATTGGGCGCGGCTTCGGGCGGCTGACCATCGTTGGTCTCGGCCCTGGTGCTGCCGAATGGCGTACGCCAGCGGCAAGTGTAGCGCTTTCTCGGGCGCGTGATGTGGTTGGCTATGGAGCTTATTTCGATCTTGCCAAGCCGCTTTTACCTGATGTCGTGCGGCACGAGTTTGACTTGGGCGAAGAAGAGTTGCGGGTACGTGCCGCGCTCGATCTTGCGGCTCAGGGGCGCGAGGTGGCGTTAATTTCCTCAGGCGATGCCGGTATTTACGGCATGGCGTCGCTTGCCTTCGAACTGGTGGATGAAGTGGGGTTGCCCGGGTGGAGTGGCGTTAAAATCTCGGTGGAGCCTGGCATTTCGGCGTTGCAGGCGGCGGCGGCACGGGTCGGTGCGCCACTCGGTCATGATTTTTGTGCCATTTCACTGTCCGACCTGTTGACCCCCTGGGCAGTTATCGAGGAGCGGCTGCGGGCTGCGGCTGCGACGGATTTCGTTACTGCTCTCTATAACCCTGCATCTAAAAACCGCCGGGAGGGGTTGGTGCGGGCGGTGAAAATCTTTGCGGCCGAGCGTCCCGCCGATTGCCCAGTGGTCGTTGCGCGCAACCTCGGCCGGGCGGAAGAGCACGTAAAAATCATAAACCTAGATAATTTTGAACCCAATTCGATCGATATGCTTACTCTGGTAGTGATCGGAGGGCGAAAAAGCCGTGCTATGGAGACCGGCGACGGTCGGCGTGTTTACACGCCACGAGGCTATGGGGCGGATTCAGAACCCAAGCCAAAGCCAAAGCACAAGCAAAAGTATAAGTATAAGTATAAGTATAAGATCTCATGACTGTACATTTCATCGGCGCCGGTCCTGGCGCGCCCGACCTGATGACAGTGCGCGGCTTGGAGTTGTTGCGCACGGCGCCGTTAGTGCTGTTTGCCGGGTCACTCGTCCCTGAGGCAGTCATCGCAGAGGCTCAGGAATCCGCCAGGCTGATCGATACCGCGCCGCTCACCCTCGACGAAATCATTACTCATATTGAATCCGCTAATGCTATCGGGGAGGACGTCGCGCGGCTTCATTCCGGTGATCCCTCGCTATACGGTGCCATTGCCGAGCAGATTCGCCGTCTTAGAGCCCTCGGTATCCCTTATGACATTACCCCCGGTGTGCCAGCCTATGCAGCGGCGGCGGCGGCGCTAGGTTGTGAACTGACCCTACCTGGCGTCGTGCAGAGTGTCATCTTGACCCGGACCTCCGTGCGTGCTTCTGCCATGCCCGAGAGTGAGGATTTGGCGGTTTTGGGAGCCAGTGGTGCTACGCTTGCCATTCACCTGTCTATCAACAACCTCGCTAGGGTGGTTCGTACCCTGATGCCCTATTATGGCGCTACTTGCCCAGTTGCCATTGCCTATCGTGTGAGTTGGCCCGATGAGAAGTTGATCCGCGGCACCCTCGGCGATATTCGTGAAAAGGTGAAGCTGCTAGGTCTCACCCGCACTGCACTCATCCTTGTCGGCAGAGTACTTAACGCTAATGATTTCGAGGACAGTAAACTCTACCACCCAGCTCATCACCATGTATTGCGTCCTATATCCGATGGCGATCCAAATTAGCTTTTCAACTCTTTCATTAACCAACTTAACGCTGCGTCGGTGCTACCTACGGCCTCGCCCGGGGGTGGGTCGGGGCGGCGCACCATAACGACTGGGAGGCCGAGGGTGCGGGCGGCGTCGATCTTCCCCCGGGTGGCCTCGCCGCCACTTGCCTTCGTGACGACTAGGTCAATGCGATGTTGCTCTAACAGACGACGTTCGCTCGCCGTATCGAACGGTCCGCGCCCCATTACAAACTTGGCCCGTAATAAAGGGATGGGTGTCTCCAGCGGTGTAATCAGACGCACCAGACACCAGATCTCTCGCAATTCTGAAAAGAATTGGAGCGAACGAGTCCCGACGCTGAGAAATATGCGGCTGCCAAGTTTGGGCACAAGCATTGCTGCTGCTGCCATATCGACCACCTCATGCCAATGGTCACCTGCTTCAGCCTGCCAAGGTGGACGCAGGAGAGCGCAGCGCGGCGTTCCTGTGGCGGCGGCAGCAAGCGCGGCATGTCGTGAGATTTGTGTCGAAAAAGGATGGGTGGAATCGATAAGAAAATCGATTTTCTGGTCACGCAGGTAACGCGCGAGGCCCTCATCTCCACCAAAGCCACCAACACGCACCTCGCCAACCGTCCTGGCTGGATTGTGAGTCACTCCGGCGAGGGAGTAGATCACTCGAAGCTCACTACCCCATTTTTCCTCTGTTGCGCGGGCAAGATGCAGCGCATCTCCGGTGCCGCCGAGGATTAGGAGAGTGCGTTTACGATTCGTCATTGGGTCCTGCCCGACCAAGTAGTCCTCCGTCGCGGCCGAAGATCACAACATCAGCGGAAATTTTCTCGTTCGCTATTGTTTCTCGAACTACATTGAGCGCCCTTTTCGCGATATTATCAGCGAGCGGTAGGTCACCGGCAAGCGCGAGGAGCGCACCAGCTGAGTGCGCTGTCTTGGCTCTACCGAGCAAGTCCACTGGCGCGCCAAGTTCCGCGAGTTGGCAGCTGAGCGCAGCAATATCCACCTCACTCCGCCCTGAATGCAGATCCATATGGCCCTGGGCGAGCTTCGAGATCTTGGCGAAGCCGCCGGCGATGGTTACGCGTGGGACGGGATGCTTGCGAAGGTATTTGAGAAATCCCCCGGCGAAATCCCCCATCTCCAGTAGCGCCTGCTCCTCCAAACCGTAAAGGGTACGCACGGCAGATTCAGATATTTTTCCTGTTGTTCCCGCCACATGTCTCAGTCCCCCCGCACGCGCTACATCGACCCCACGGTGAATGGAAGCGATCCAGGCGGCGCAGGAATAAGGGGTAACAATGCCTGTCGTGCCAAGGATAGAAAGCCCACCCTTAATTCCAAGCCGTGCATTTAAAGTGTGCTCTGCGAGCCGCTCTCCACCCACCACCGAGACGGTAATTTCCACATTCCCTGGCGCGTTATGCTTGGCGGCGAGTTCAGCGATTTCCTGGCACATCATTTGTCTTGGCACAGGGTTGATGGCGGGCTCGCCAACGGGTACGGGCAAGCCAGACAACGTCACAGTGCCAACGCCTTCGCCCGCACGGAAGCGGACGCCCGTGCCCGCTCCAATCGTTTCGACGGTAGCGCGGATTAGCGCGCCATGAGTAACGTCTGGATCGTCGCCGGCATCCTTGACGATGGTGGCCATTGCACAACAGTCACTGTGGAAGACCGACTCGTGCAAGGAAAAGCATGGTGTCTCGCCGCGTGGCAGGGTAATGCTGATCGGATCCTCGAAACGCCCGGTTAAGAGCGCGCCGTAGGCTGCCTTGGCTGAAGCCGTGGCACAGGCGCCGGTAGTCCAGCCCTTGCGTAGGGTGCGTGTGTTTTCGCGGTCAGAGAAGTTGGTGTCGGCCATTGTGCCAGTTTAACTCGCCGCCCCCCCTTAACGGGTGTAAAATCGCACCATGTCTGGTCGCAGCTATAACATTCCCACATTACCTGATTTCGAGCCCGGCAGTGTCTGGTTAGTTGGTGCTGGGCCGGGCGACCCCGGCCTCTTATCGCTACTCGGCTGTCATGCTCTTAGTACGGCGGATGATGTCGTCTATGACGCCTTGGTCGGCGAGGGCATCCTGGCGCTGGCCGGCGCCAATGCCAAGCTGCATTATGCCGGTAAGCGGGGCGGCAAGCCCTCCGCCAATCAGGCTGATATCAGCGACAAGTTGATTTCCTTGGCCCGAGCCGGACGCAAGGTGCTTCGCCTCAAGGGGGGAGACCCTTTCATCTTTGGGCGAGGCGGTGAGGAGGCATTGGCACTTGCTGCGGCGGGCGTGCCGTTCCGACTTGTGCCTGGCATCACCGCAGCGGTGGCGGGTCTCGCCTATGCCGGTATTCCGATCACCGACCGACGGGTCAACTCGGCGGTTACCCTGATTACTGGCCATGAGTCCGGCGGAGGGCCACCCGAGGGGTTAGATTGGTCGGCGCTTTCATCGGGCGCGCCGGTGCTGATCCTCTATATGGCGCTTAGGCATCTGGCCTGGATCGCCGAGCGCTTGATGGCCGCCGGACGCGCTGGAAATACGGCAGTGACCCTTGTTGCCAAGGCGACGCTTGCCGATCAACAGATCGTCGAAACCACACTGGAGTGCGCCGCCGAGGACGCTGCAAAGGCCCATCTCGAAGCACCGTCAATTATTGCTGTCGGTGACGTGGTAGGTTTGCGTGCGGCGCTTGATCCTGCTGCAACTCCCGAAGCTCGCGCCCGGGCGGCGCTGAAATTCCTGGCATCACGAGACGCGGAAGAGGCGGTCCGATAGCTGGCGCGCCGCTTGATGCGCGCTTTCTAGACGCTTATCTTTGCGATTGATATGGATTTCTTACGTTGGCAAAAACCTCGCCATAACGACGGTCTCGATAAATACCGAGATCCGCGCAGCCTGCGCCGAAATCCGCTCGTCTGGGTCGCGGTAATTGGCGCTATAGTGCTCTACACCCAGACCGATAGTAACTCATTTTTCGGAAATCTGAACGACGCTCAGCTTGAAGCCAATCAGCTTGGTGATATCGGGGGCTCGTTCACTTTGACTGATCACACCGGCCAGAGGGTAACCGATCAGGATTTCCGGGGCAGTTTCATGTTGGTCTATTTTGGTTACAGCTATTGCCCCGATGTTTGCCCAACCGATCTGTTGGTTATGAGCCATGCAGTGGATATGCTGGGTGACGCCGGAGAAAAGGTACAGCTGGTCTTCATTACCGTTGATCCAGCGCGCGATACGGTCTCATCGCTCGCAGATTATGTGCCGAATTTCCATCCGCGCCTGAAGGGATTGACTGGGAGTGAGGCTGAGATTGCTGCTGCGGCCCTGGCCTATAAAGCTTATTTCAAGATTGGTGAAGAAACGGAAACAGCGGACGATTATTCCATTATGCACACGGAAATTATCTATCTCATGGGTCCCGACGGCGAGTTTCTCGATCATTTCCAGAACGGTCGCCCTGCTGAAGTTGCTCAGCTAATCGGACAACATTTGTGAGAGCCCCTCCTGGACTTATCGTTGCAGCGCCTAGATCGGGTTCTGGAAAAACCGTTATAACAATTGGCTTGCTGCGCCATTTGACACGCTCAGGTGTTGCCGTGGCGCCATTCAAGACGGGGCCGGACTATATAGATGCTGCATATCATGCCGCGGCCGCAGGCCGCGCTTGCGTCAACCTTGATACCTGGGCGATGCGTGGCGAAAGCCTTGATGCTACTGCGGCTGCCCTTGCTCGGGAGGCGGAATTCATTCTTGGCGAAGGGGTGATGGGCCTCTTCGATGGCGCGGCTGGCGGCGGCGGATCCACTGCTGATCTTGCGGCCTGGCTGGGGATTCCAGTGTTGCTTGTTATCGATGCCCGCGGCCAGGGCGCGTCGGTTGCAGCGTTGGCAGAAGGTTTCTCAAATCATCGTGCTGACGTACCGGTGGCGGCGGTGGTTTTTAACTATGTTGCCAGTGTCCACCACGAGGAGATATTGCGTAGAGCCATGGCACCAACGGGTATTCCGGTGTTGGGTGCGCTACCGAGGAATCAGTCACTCGCTTTGCCAGAGCGCCATCTCGGCCTTGTGCAGGCTGGTGAGGAAAAAAATCTGGTGCATTTTCTCGATGCCGCAGCCAATGTCACGGCAGATCATATTGACGAAGTCATGCTTTGTGCCTTGGGAAAGCCGCTCCAGGCCTTGTCGGAAGCGCCGGCGACTTACCCACTCGAGCCGCTTGGTAACCATATTGCCGTCGCTCGTGACAAGGCTTTTGCCTTCAGCTATGAGACTGTGTGCTCCGGTTGGCACAGTGCTGGTGCAGCGCTTAGCTTTTTTTCACCGCTCGCTGACGAGGCGCCGACGGATGAGGCGGATGCGGTCTTTCTTCCTGGTGGTTATCCTGAGCTTTATGCTGGACGCCTTGCCGCCAACCGCAGGTTCCTTGCTGGCCTCTGCCGCGCGGCGAAAGGGGATGCCTGGCTCTATGGCGAGTGTGGTGGCTATATGGTTTTAGGCGAGGGTTTAACCGATGCGGCGGGCAGGCGTCATGCGATGGCAGGATTGTTGCCACTTGAGACCAGTTTCGCCGCTGCTAGCCTCCACCTTGGCTACCGCGAAGCAGAGATGTTAGGTGATGCACCCTTTGCCGCAAATGGCGCACGTTTTCGCGGCCATGAGTTTCACTATGCCAGAGTAACGCGAGAGCAGGGCGCACGGCCACTTTTTCGCTGTTCTGATTCCGGCGGAAAGATGTTGGGCGAGGTCGGCCTGACTGTTGGAAAAGTGATGGGCTCTTTCATCCACCTGATTGATCGCTGTTAGCGTAGAGCACGATTCATGAAATGGCGCCAGATTTTAGCAGGAGCACCACCGCCGGTGATGCCGCGCATCGCCTGACCATCGTCATTTCCAAGCCAGACGCCTGCTACAATGTTTCGAGCAAAGCCGATAAACCAAGCATCTCGAAAATTCTGACTGGTTCCCGTCTTACCATGGGCTGGGCCAATCTCTGGCGAAAGCGCCGCATTATGCCCTGTCCCGAATTTAACCACTGCAGCGAGGAGGTCGCGCATAGCGGCGGCGGACTTGGTAGCAATCACCCGTCCTCCGCCGGAACCCTCCCGTCTGTAAATAATATCGCCACCGCGATTGCGTATTTCGTGGATGCCATGCGGTAAGGCAAGTGCACCAGTGCTTGCGATTAGTGGTGCATAAGCGGCAGTCAGTTGAAGTAGCGATACTTCGCCACTGCCAAGGCTGAGGCTTGCATCGGGCGGCAAATTGCTATTGATGCCGAGGTGGCGAGCGAGTTTTGCTACCTCGTCGATGCCGGCATGTTGGCCGACGCGCACGGCAACACTATTAATCGACTCAGCAAAGGCCCTACGCAGACTTACCGGTCCTTGGTATTTGCCACTATAATTGCGCGGCGCCCAGCCAGCAATCTCGATTGGCGCGTCGTCAAACGTGTCGTCCGGGGTTAGCCCCGCTTCGATGCCAGCGAGGTAGACGATGGTCTTGAAGGCCGAGCCTGGTTGGCGCAGGGCCTGGCTCGCACGGTTGAATTGACTTTCGTCATAATCCCGCCCTCCAACCATGGCTAGAACCGCGCCATCCTGTGCTAGTGCTACCAACGCACCTTCCCTGGCGTCGTGTTTCGACACGTTCTCAAGGCCACGCGCGAGAGCCGTTTCCGCAATCATCTGAAGGGTGGGGTCGAGCGTGGTGTAGACTGTCAATGCCGCTGAATTACGTCCGGCATGGGCGGGCAGTTGAGCACGTACCCAATCGCAGAAATGATGTGCGCTGCCCGCGAGTTTTTCCTGCTTAATGAGCTTGGTCGGCTGACTTTTTGCGTATGCGGCGTCAGCCTCAGAAACGAACCCTCCAGTCGCCATGCTATCGAGCACCAGCGCAGCACGGCGATGGGCAGCCTTAAGGTTGCGCGCGGGCGATAGACGGGACGGCGCCTTGAGAAGGCCTGCCAAGAGCGCCGCTTGGCTAAGTGAAACCTCGCTTGCCGATTTTCCGAAATACCGTCGTGCCGCCGCATCGACGCCGTAAGTTCCAGCTCCTAGATATACCCGATTAAGATAAAGCGTGAGGATCTCATCCTTGGTGAACTTGTTTTCAAGATGGAAGGCGAGAAACAATTTCTGAACCTTGCGCTTAAGCGACTTCGCTGGAGTAAGAAATGCGATCTTGGCTAATTGCTGGGTAATAGTGCTGCCACCCTCACGCAGGTGGCCCGACATAATATTACGCCAAATTGCCCGCAAGACCCCCAAGATATCCATGCCGCTATGTTCGTAGAAGCGCCGGTCCTCGATCGCGATCACGGCTTGCGGCAGTAGGGGAGACATGTCGTGCAAATGCACGAATTCGCCCCAATCTGCGCCGAACTGCGCCAATCGCGACCCGTCGGCGGCTAGAATCGTTAAGGCGGGCGCACTCTTTGGCCCGGTTAAGCCTTCAGTTGAAGGTAGATCGTGGGCGGCATAGGCTATGAAACCGCCACCCACCAGAGACAGCCAAATCACTGCAATCAGCACTAGACGAATTTCGCGCCAAGGAGATTTGCGTGGTGCCCTTCGCGGATTGGAATTCCCTGGAAAAGCAGAAGGTTTCCCTTTTCCAGCGCTCGCTGATTTTGTGTCGGTCCTTTTCGCTTTGCCGATCCGGGGCGCACCCTTGGATTTGGCAGTCTTAGATTTGGCCATGCCGGCACTCGGGGTCCTAGACGTCGAGATTGACGACCTTGAGCGCGTTATCTTGAATGAAATCGCGCCTCGGCTCCACAACCTCGCCCATCAAAGTATCAAAGAGGTCAGCAGCTTTCGATGCATCCTTGATTTGCACCTGACGCAGGATCCTTGCATCAGGATCAAGTGTGGTTTCCCATAATTGATCAGGATTCATTTCACCGAGTCCTTTGTAACGCTGAATCGACAGGCCTTTGCGCCCAGCTACATAGATTGCTTCCAGCAGCATGGTAGGTGAGGCAATCTCTTGTTCCGAATCCTTACGTCTGAGGGTCGCCGGATGGCTATAAATCTCCTGTAGAGAGGCGGCGAAGCTATCGAGCTTGCGCGCCTCTGGCGTGGTAATCAATACGGAATCTACGATGTGGGTTTCAGTGACACTCCGGAGCGTGCGGCTAAATTTGAAGGCACGGCCTTCCGGCGTGTCCACCGCTTCGCCCTTCCAACCACGCTCGATCTCGGTGGTAAGTTTATCAAGCCGTCCGGCAATATAGTTCGCTGCTGCAACGGCCTGATCTGAATTGTCGAGAATATCGGTGTTGAGTGCTCCTGCTATTGCCGCCTGTTCGACGATGCGTTGGTCAATGCGTCGCGTTAGGGCCTTAACGAGCACGTCGATTTCTCGTGCGTCTTTAATGACCTTGGCAAGGTCTTCCCCGGCGCGGGCTTCGCCACCCTGCAATTCCAGTACTGCGCCTTCCAGACCGGCCTCCATCAAATGATTTTCCAGTTCACGGTCGTCCTTGAGGTAGCGCTCGCTCGCCCCGCGTTTGATCCGGTAAAGTGGCGGCTGGGCGATGAAAAGATGACCAGAATTATCTTCCTGGGTGGGATCATGAATAAGCTCTGGCATTTTGCGGAAGAAGAATGTGAGCAACAGGGTGCGGATGTGCGAGCCGTCGACATCCGCATCGGTCATGATGATGATTTTGTCGTAGCGGAGCTTAGTAATGTCGAACTCGTCAACCCCGATACCGGTACCAAGCGCAGTTATGATGGTTCCGATTTCGGCCGAATTCAGCATTTTGTCGAGACGCGCGCGTTCCACATTGAGAATCTTGCCGCGCAAGGGTAGGACCGCCTGGTTGCGCCGGTCGCGCCCTTGCTTGGCAGAGCCGCCGGCAGAATCACCCTCGACCAGGAACAATTCGCATTTCTTTGGGTCACGCTCCTGGCAGTCGGCGAGCTTGCCGGGTAGGCTGGAGACACTTAGCACGCCCTTACGTCGGGTCAATTCGCGCGCCTTGCGCGCTGCTTCTCGGGCCGCGGCTGCCTCGACCACCTTGCCTATGATCACCTTGGCCTCGGTGGGATGCTCTTCAAACCATTGGCCGAGGCGATCCCCAACGACACTCTCGACCACCGGACGCACTTCGGAACTGACCAGCTTCTCTTTGGTTTGCGATGAGAACTTGGGATCCGGAACCTTGACCGAAAGCACGCAAGTAAGACCCTCGCGCGCATCGTCACCGGAGATCGAAACCTTGTCTCGTTTTGCTAGGCCGCTGCCTGCTGCATAATTATTGACGCAGCGCGTCAATGCGCCGCGAAAGCCAGCAAGATGAGTGCCGCCGTCAGATTGGCGGATATTATTGGTAAAACACAACACCGATTCGTGATAGCTATCATTCCACTGCATCGCGACCTGAACTACTATATGATCCTTGTCATCCTGGAAGGTGATGGCGCCGCCAATAAGTGATTGCTTGGCGCGGTCGAGATATTCGACATAGGCAAGGATACCGCCGGCATAGCGTAGCTCTGAGGTCTTTGGCTCTGCCGCACGCTCGTCGATCAAACTGATCTTGAGGTCTGCGTTTAGAAAGGCGAGTTCACGTAGACGGTGTTCAAGAATATCGAAATCGAAATCGATATTGCTGAACACGGAGTTCGACGGCAGGAATCGGACTTCCGTACCGCTGCGCTCAGAATCGCTGGTAACTATGAGCGGCGCTTCTGGTTCACCTTCGCGGAAACGCATAAAGTGCTCTGAGCCATCTCGCCAAACACGCAGTTCAAGCCAATCGGAGAGCGCGTTGACGACCGAAACACCGACACCGTGTAGGCCGCCAGAAACCTTGTAGGTGTTCTGGTCAAACTTACCACCTGCATGGAGCTTGGTCATAATGACCTCGGCGGCGGAAACGCCCTCTTCTTCATGGATGCCGGTGGGTACGCCGCGCCCATTGTCGCGTACCGTAGCTGAGCCATCAGCATTGAGAACGACATCGACTGAGTCGCAATAGCCGGCAAGCGCTTCATCGACTGCATTATCTACTGCCTCATAGATCATGCGGTGCAGACCAGAGCCGTCATCGGTGTCACCGATATACATACCCGGACGTTTGCGCACTGCATCGAGGCCACGCAGTACCTTAATGGAATCGGCGCCGTAGCGATCTTCCATTTCTCCGTTCGCAATATCCCCACTGGGTGGGGCGATGCGGTCGGTACTGGGGTCAGGCATGGTTCGCCTTCTGCGATATTTGACCCTTAGTAATAGTATAGAACTGCGCACGGCCAACGAGCGGTGAGAAGAGAGATTCATCCGTTCCAGTTATCCAGGTCTGGGCGCCAAGCTCGCTGATGGCGTCAAATAGGGCAGCACGACGCGCGCGGTCAAGATGAGCAGCAATTTCATCAAGCAGTAGGACCGGTACACGGCCCCACAGCCGAGCGAGCATTCGGCCATGAGCTAGAATGAGAGAGATAAGTATAGCCTTCTGTTCGCCAGTCGAGGCCTGCTCGGCTTGTGGGCCATTTGCAGACAGCTTGGCGAAGAGATCGCTTCGATGGACCCCATCGCAGGTGCCGCTTTCACCATCTCGCGTACGCGCTTTGCTGAGCGCCTCTAGGTATCGGCCTTCAACCTCAAGCGCTGGATGGGTCTCGAGCAAATTCTCGATATCGCCGCGGGCAGCAATTTCCGGCTTTGGAAAGGTACCCGTTTCTTCGTGGAGTGCACGCTTCAGCCGCTCTATCAGATCAAGACGAGCAGCGGCAATGGCTATGGCGCGCTCAGCCATATTACGCTCCAAAGCACTGAGCCAGGTATCGTCTAGGTGCTCGTCGCGCAAAATCCGGATTCGTTCGCGTCGCGCTTTGTCGTAAGCCTGTAGGCGTCCAGCATGGGCTGGGTCGAAGGCAAAGACCAATCGGTCGAGAAACCGCCGCCGGCCAGCCGGTGAGTCAACGAAGAGCCTGTCCATTGCCGGTGTTAGCCAAACCATCGATACATGCTCTGACAGTGCCGCCTGGCTGCGGGCGGGTTCGCCGTCAATCCGCACTGCGCGCCGCTCGCCATTGGTCTCAGCCCATCCAACGCTAACCGAAAGTGGTCCGTGCTGAGTTGCGAATTCCGCTGCAACGGACCATCGATTCGGTGCGCCGCCGATCTCTGCCGTGCGTGTATCTTCGCGGCGCGAGATATCCGCGTGGCGGGCGTTACGCAGCCCGCGTCCTGGGCTCAGGAGTGATAGTGCCTCCAACAGGTTGGTCTTGCCAGCACCATTCGCTCCGGTTAGCACCACAAACCCGGGCGCCGGTTCCATGCGAAGCGCGTCGTAACACCGAAAATTGCTCAGGGTTACGCGGCTAACAGAGAGGCGCGGTGCGCTAGGCGAACCGTTCGGGGTTTGAGCGGGGTAAAACAGTGCGGTACTCACCTAAACCCGCATGGGCATAATGACGTAGACGGCATTTTCATCTTCTGAATCACGTACTAGCGTAGGTGATGAAGAATCTGCCAAGCGAAACTCGATAGTGTCACCGCCTATTTGCTTAGCCATGTCGAGCACATAACGTGAATTGAAACCGATCTCGATACTGTCGAGATTATGTTGGGCCTCGATCTCTTCTGAAGCGGCGCCAGCATCTGGACTATTTGCCGAAAGGGTCATTTGAGAGCCTTTCAATGTCATTTTGATGGCACGGGACTTCTCAGTTGATATCGTCGATACACGATCAACTGCCTGAGTGAAGACATGATTGTCCACTGTCAGGATCTTTTCGTTGCTGGAAGGGATTACGCGCTCATAATCGGGGAATGAACCGTCGATCAGCTTGGAGGTGAGAATGGCGCCGTCAAGAGCGAAACGAATTTTGCTATCTGACAGTGCAACCATTATCTCGCCGTCGCTCTCTTCGATCAATTTGCGCAACTCAGCTACGGTTTTACGCGGAATTATGACGCCAGGAATATTTTCCGCACCTTCGGGCAGGTCGGTATCGACACGCGCTAGGCGATGACCGTCCGTCGCTACGGCGCGCAAACTTTTTTCGCCATTCTCGTCGGTAGCGTGAACATAGATGCCGTTCAGATAATATCGGGTTTCTTCGGTAGAGACGGCAAAGCCGGTCTTGTCAATCAGACGTCGGAGATGGCCAGTGGCAATTGAGAACCGGTGCGCTAATTCGCCTTCAGCCATGACCGGAAAATCCTCCACCGGCAGGCATGCTAGGGTAAAGCGCGAACGGCCTGAGCGAATCTCCAGTTTGCCGCTGTCTTCGATCAATGTAATCTCAATTTGCGAGCCCTCAGCTAGTTTGCGTACGATATCGTAAAGCATATGGGCAGAGGTTGTGGTGGCACCGGGTTGCGTGACGCTCGCTGGCGCGGATTCGATCACCGCGAGGTCCATATCTGTTGCTGTGAGGTGCATTTTCTCGTCTTCGCTGGCATCAAGCCGCACATTGGACAGAATAGGGATGGTATTACGTTTCTCAACCACGCTCTGAACATGCCCAAGGGACTTCAGTAACGCACTCCGTTCAATGGTCAATTTCATTACGAATCAGCTATTATTTTTGTTTCGATCGGGCATGCCGATAAGCGAAAGACACGCCGCCCCGTAGGGGCGTTCCGAGCTCGCGAATCGAACCCTTTCCATAATAATCAAATATACCAGATAACGGCCGGATTCGGCATAAAAATCCGCGACGATCTGGTGTGGGTTCCTGGCTGAAACAGGACCCTTGACAGAGTTCGTGGGGTTACCTTTCCAGAGTTCGCTTTAGGAGTTCTACATCTTCCGCGATAGCAGCGTCACTCTGGCGCAATTCCTCGATTTTGCGAACTGCATGCATCACCGTAGTGTGGTCTCGTCCACCGAATTTTCGGCCAATTTCGGGTAGAGACCGGGAGGTCAATTGCTTACTCAGAAACATGGCCACCTGGCGCGGACGGGCAACTGCTCGGGCGCGCCGTTCTGACGACATTTCCGACAGCCTGATATTATAATGTTCAGCTACTCGGCGTTGAATTTCTTCGATGGTAATGCGTCGTTCGCTGGCGCGCAAAACGTCGCACAGGACTTCTTGAGCCATTTCTAAGTCGATTTCTCGGCCCACCAGTGTGGCTTGGGCGGTCACCCGGTTAAGCGCCATTTCGAGTTCACGGATATTGCTGGTGATGCGCCGGGCCAAAAATTCCAAAACTTCGTGCGGTACGTCAACAATGCCGATTGTTTCGATTTTAGCCAATAAAATGCCGAGCCGGAGCTCGTATGTGGTGGCATGAATATCTGCGACGAGCCCCCACCCCAGGCGTGAACGAAGGCGTTCCTCCATGGCGTCAAGGTCCGAAGGCGATCGGTCGCCGGAAATAACCACCTGCCGGTTGTGATCGATTAACACATTGAAGGTATGGAAGAACTCCTCTTGGGTGCTGTCCTTCCCGCAGATGAATTGCACGTCGTCGATCATGAGTACGTCGGCTGAGCGGAACTGCTCTTTGAAGGCCATAGTGTCCTTGTATCGAACCGCCCTTACGAAGTGATACATAAATTTTTCGGCCGAGAGATAAAGCACACGGCGGCCCGGATCGCGCTCGCGGATGTGGCGCGCGATGGCGTGCATGAGGTGAGTCTTACCAAGCCCGACTCCGCCATAAAGATAAAGTGGGTTGAACGGTACTTTATCTGCTTCAGCGACGCGCCGTGCGGCAGCATGGGCAAATTCATTCGGTTTGCCAACGACGAAATCGGTGAAGCTGAAACGTGGATTTAGTGGCGAGGAGAGACCGTCATTTTCTTCTTCAGCCAGGCGCAGGCGCAAATTCGCACCGCGTGGCGAACCATCTTTTGCAGGGAGAATTGTTGTTACGTCCTGATCATGCGCGCTTTCGGTTGTCTGCGTTTCAGGCACCACGCCACTGATTGTACCTACTTCGACCGTGACGGCGCTAATATCTGGGTTCATTTCGCACCATAGTTCAGCAATCCGATTGGCATAACGGGCGCTTACCCAGTCGCGCAAAAATCGTGAAGGCGCGATCACTAAAGCCTCGCCATTTTCGATGCGCCTTAGCTTGAGTGGTTTTAGCCAACTGCGAAATGCGGCGTCACCTAATTCCTCCTGAAGATGTGAACGGATGGCAGACCACTGTTTCTGGTAGAGCGTGTGCGCAGATCTGCTGGGGTTTGACATTGCTTAGCCTTGAACCCACGGCAACAAACGATTTTTCCAGCCGGAAACGTTGCCGCGGTGTTTGTTTTGGTCGGGCGATCCTTCAAAGCCATCGATGATATTATAACAATTCCCGAATCCTTTAGCGGTACAGTATTCGGCGGCATCCGCCGAGCGCGCTCCACTTCGGCAAAGAAAGAGCACTGAGTCTGAGCGCGCCACGTCGGCAGCAGCTAAATTTTTTAGAAAATCGGGGTTCCTGGCCATGTCAGGATAGCGCTGCCAACATATAAGCAGTGGCTTTTTGCCAATCGGTTCGAGATTAGGTATGCCGACAAAGTTCCATTCCGCGTCGGTGCGCACATCGACCAGAACTGCGTCATTGTCTTTTGAGAGAATTTCCCAAGCTTCATCCGGAGTTATATTACCCGCATAAGTTGAGTTCGGCGCGAGCCGTTCCTTCGCTCTCAAATCTAATTTATTCCGGTCGGCCTCCACGGAATCTCCCTGCGCGAAAGTAAAATTTGCAACGATACTGTTGGCTGTGAAAATTTAGCCAAACCCCACCCTTTAGCGACGCTTGTTTTTTTTGCGCGTCGCGAAAAAACCCTTTTCCAATTCTTGGCGACCCTCGGATTGTTCTGCCGAGTGCTCCTAGAGTAATGGCGAGGCGAAGGCCTTGCAACAGGTCTGAAATAGGAACGTTGAAATAAATTTTCGCAATTGTCGCCCACCGCGGTAAGTCTAAAACTGAGCCGCGAAAGCTAAGCGATTGGAGTCTCAGGACAAGCCGCAATTCTCTCGACGGCGAAGTCGAAATTACTTCGTCGCATGAAATTTGTCACACAACGAAAATATTTTATCCGATTCGAGAAATGTTGCCGAAATTTGGGTAGGGGGCTCGTTAAGCGAGTGCCTTGACCCGTTTGTTAAGACGCGAAATGCGCCGAGCCGCCGTGTTATGGTGGAGTACGCCTTTGGTGACGCCACGCATGACTTCCGGCTGAAATGCGCGCAAGGCTTCTTGCGCGGCGCTTTTCTCACCGCTTTCGATGGCAAGCTCGACATTCCGCATATAAGTACGAATGCGGCTCATACGTTTGCGGTTCGCCTCTGCATGCTTTTTGAGCTGCCTGATCCGCTTTTTTGCCTGCACGGTGTGCGCCATGGCGTTCCTATGTTTCTCTGTTTCAGGAAGCGCGGTTATATCGGCACACCTGCCCTCCGTCAACCGCGTCAGAAACCCCGAAACTACTACTATTTGTTATCGAAAGACGGTTCGCGTTTGGCGATGAAAGCGGCCATTCCCTCTTTCTGATCCTCAGTTGCAAATGTGGCGTAAAAGCTCGCGCGTTCGTAACGCACGCCTTCTGCGAGAGCGGTTTCAAACGCTGTGTTAATAGCGGATTTCGCCATTGCAACAATGGGTTGTGAGAGGTGTGCGATGCGCTCTGCCACCTTCATGGTCTCTTCAATCAGTTCGTCCACCGGCACTACGCGGCTGACCAGATTGGCCCGTTCCGCCTCCTCGGCACCGATCATGCGACCAGAAAGGATCATCTCCATAGCCTTAGATTTTCCCACGGCGCGGGTCAGACGCTGGGTTCCGCCGGCGCCAGGAATTACACCAAGGGTAATTTCCGGCTGTCCGAATTTTGCATTTTCGGCAGCGATTATAAAATCGCACATCATGGCAAGTTCACAGCCACCGCCAAGAGCATAACCCGCGACTGCTGCAATTACTGGTTTGCGACATCGGGTCACGCGCTCCCAAGGGCCGATAAAATCACCGGAATAAGCTTCAATAAAACTTTTGGTTTGCATTTCCTTGATATCAGCACCGGCGGCGAAGGCTTTTTCGTTACCGGTAAGAACAATAACCGAAATGGCATGATCGGCCTCGAGATCGTCTAGCGCAGCATTCAATTCGAAGATCAATGCAGAATTCAGCGCGTTAAGTGCCTTAGGTCGATTTAGGGTAATTTTTGCTACTCGTTCGCTACGGTCGAGGATGATGTTTTCATAGGACATAGCTGTTGCTCCGTCTTCTGCGCCTAAGCTTGAGGGCGCTTTGCAATCTTCATTGTTGTGATCAACTGGGTGAGAGAATAAATCGAACAACCAGGGATCGTTCTTCTGGTATAAATTCCATTAGTAACATCTCGCCTTCGCGTAAAAAAACAAGACCCTCTTCGATCTGCCATCCAAATTCTGGCATAACGGTGAGATAAAAGTTGGTGGCGTTCTCCACGCTGACTTTGCCATAGGCATAGGCCTCGATTAGACGGCCACTAGGCTTGTCAAAATAGAGCGTCGCGGCGAGATCCTCCGTTAGTTCCGCCATTAGAGGAACTTCTTCAATGGCGGCGAGAAAATTGCCGGACTCGTCTTCTGCTTTGGCCGAGGCCGCTGCAAATATGAAACAGACGGCGGCAATCAGCGCTGACGTTTGGCACAATAGAAGGTCGAGCGCCCGCTTTGTACAATGCGCTTGATGGTGAATTTGCAGTCGCAATTTGGGCAAGGCTCCCCCTCGCGCCCATAAACCGAAAACTGATTCTGAAAATAACCTAATTCGCCGCTCGCTTGAACATAATCTCGGAGCGACGAGCCACCAGCCCGGAGGGCTCGATCGAGCACTTGACGAATAGTTACTACTAGCCTCTCGGCGCGCCTGCCCTGCACCGTGTGAGCTGAGCGCCTTGGGCTGAGGCCAGCGTCAAATAAAGCTTCGCAAACATAAATATTGCCGAGTCCGGCTACGATTTTCTGATTAAGTAGAGCGGACTTGATCGGCGTGTGCTTGCCTTTAAGGCGTGCTGCTAGGTACGGGCCGTTAAATTCATTGCCGAGCGGGTCGGCACCCATGTTTGCAAGCAAGCGATGTTTGCTGACCTCGACGGTGTGGCACAGGGTCATCAGACCGAAACGGCGTGGGTCGTTGTAAGTCACTATCGTTCCGTCTTCCATGCGGAACACAACATGATCGTGTTGCCCGTTGGTTAGCGGACCTGAGTCTTTCAGCGTAATCCGCCCGGACATTCCGAGATGTATTATCAGCACGGAGCTGTCATCGAGATAAGCGACGATATATTTGCCACGTCTCTCGAGCAGCTCGAAGCGTCGGTCCGTCATACGTGCGGAAAAATTTTCTGGAAGTGGGATGCGTAGGGTTTTCCGACGCGCTACAGTCTCGATAATGCGTTTGCCGACAATGCGGCCTTCTAGGCCTCGTCGGACTGTTTCTACTTCGGGCAATTCTGGCATGGAGCCTAACGTAGCGCCTGTGGGGACGCTAGGCTATCCTAGTCGTATGGCAGAGACCAACAAAGATAGCGATGGCGATGAACAGGTCGATTTCGGCTATCGCCGCGTCGAGGCGGAAGAGAAACCGAAGCTCGTGCGCGACCTGTTCGACGGTGTCGCCAAACGCTATGACCTCATGAACGATCTCATGAGTGCTGGCACGCATCGTTTGTGGAAGCGCGAGATGATTGCTTGGCTCGCACCTAAGCCCGGCATGTGCTTGCTTGATGTTGCGGGCGGTACCGGAGATATAGCTTTTCGCGTTAATGTGCGTTTTCAGGGAGGTGGCCGTATCATCGTTTGTGATTTTAGCGAGAACATGGTCGCTCAAGGACGCATGCGCGGTTGGGATAAGGGAATTGTCAGCGGTATCGATTGGCTAGTAGGCGATGGTCAGTCGCTACCGCTCGCCTCAAGCAGTGTCGACGCATACACCAATGCTTTCGGAATTCGTAATTTCACTAGCCTAGAGACGGCACTGTTGGAGGCGGCAAGGGTGCTGAAACCAGGAGGGCGCTTTCTTTGTCTGGAATTCAACCCCGAACAGATGCCTGGCCTTGATCGGCTCTACGAATTCTACTCTTTCTCTGTGATCCCGGCACTTGGCGGTATCGTTGCCGGAGACAGGGACTCGTATCGCTATCTAGCTGAAAGTATCCGCCGCTTTCCAGCACCGCCGCAGTTCGCCAAATTGGTGCGAGAGGCCGGGTTTGGCGGTGTCACGTGGCGCTCTCTGAGTGGTGGAATCGCGGTGCTTTATTCTGGCTGGCGAACCTAGAAACGACCAATTTCAGTGATGTGGCGAACGCTTAAAAATATTGGTCGCTTGGTGTGGGTTGCCTGGACACTCGGGCGCTATGATGCGCTTTTTCTCATCACCGATGCCAAGATTGCACTATCCGTCACTTGGATTGCCGGTCTCGCACCCAAGCGGCGTGGATTGGGCGGGCGGGGTGCACGCTTGGCTGCAGCGCTTCAGGTTCTTGGCCCAAGCTTCATCAAATTTGGCCAGGCGCTTTCTACTCGGCCGGATTTGATCGGTGAGGAGGTGGCATATGAACTGTCCGAACTGCAGGATAGATTGCCGCCTTTCAGCGGCGAGGCGGCAAAGCGCATCGTTGAGCGCGAATTCAACGTTCCCCTCAATGAACTCTTCTCAGAATTTGATATTGAACCTGTAGCCGCCGCCTCGATCGCCCAGGTCCATCTCGCTCGCACCATCAAGGGCGATGAGGTGGCAGTGAAGATCCTTCGTCCTGGCATTGAGAAGGCATTTTCCCGCGATTTGGAGTTATTCTATTGGCTCGCCGCGCTTTCCGAGCGAGCCCTTCCGGCTTGGCGACGGCTAAAGCCGGTTAAGGTGATCCGAACTTTCGCGGAGAGTGTCGCTATGGAGATGGATCTCCGGATCGAAGCGGCGGCGGCTTCGGAAATCCGTGAGAATTTCAACGACGATGAAATGTACCGGGTGCCAGCGGTGGATTGGAAGCGCACCAGCCAACGCGTGATGACCCTGGAGCGCATCAAGGGAGTTTCCATCGATGAGCACACGAAGCTTATAGCGGCGGGCCACGATCCGCGCGAAATTCTCAAAATTGCTGCCGGCGCTTTTTTCCGCCAGGTGTTTGAAGATGGCTTTTTCCACGCTGATCTTCATGCAGGCAATTTGCTAGTTGATGAGCAGGGCCGGGTCAACGCGGTCGATTTTGGCATCATGGGACGACTCGATCGCGATACAAGGCGCTATCTTGCGGAAATGTTGCTTGGCTTTCTAGGCAGAGATTACGAACGGGTGGCGGAGGTGCATTTCGAGGCAGGCTATGTGCCGCGCGACAAATCAAAGGCCGCATTTACCCAAGCCATTCGATCGATCGGCGAGCCAATTCTTGGCAAACCACTGCACGAAATCTCCCTTGGAATCCTTTTGGGTCATTTGTTTAAAGTTACCAAGGCTTTCGAGATGGAAACCCAGCCGCAGCTTCTTCTTCTGCAAAAATCCCTGTTAATGGCTGAGGGACTGTGTCGGAGGCTTAGCCCGGAAGAAAATATGTGGGCTCTGGCCCATCCGCAGATCGAGCGTTGGGCTCGTCAGAATTTGGGCGCAGAGGCGCGTGTCAAATATGCTATGGCAGACGCCGTCGCTGTTTTAAGTCGTTTGCCGCGCATCTTGGAGCGTGCCGAATTGGCGTTAGAAAAATTTGAAAACGGCGAACTTCCTTATATGGAGGTCTCGCAGCGCACCGCAAAATCTAACCGCTGCGCGGGCATACATTTGGCGTTTGGCTTGATCGGGGGTCTCTTGGCGGCGTTGTTGATCCTCCAACTTGTCTGAGGCGGTGTCTCAGCAATTAGTGCAATATATTGCTCTCGTCTATCAGGCTTTCCTGATGCTTAAGCGCAGCTACCGCTTGATCGTGGTCAACCGGCACGAAGCTGGCATATTGCAGTGGCTGAAGCTGACCGATGGTGGACATGTCAGTAGAGATTACGGTGCCGATTCGAGCATACCCACCGATACTGGGTGCATCGACGCAGTGAACGATCGGTTCGATTCCGGAAGGTACTTGAATGGTTCCGACCGGTGCACCTGGGTCAATCACCAGGTTGGATGGGTCTTCGCCGGCCTCCTTGATGAGGTATTTTGGTCGACCTGGGCAGAAACTCAGTTGCGGACCAATGAATCGCATGCCAGTGCGGTTCGACTTTGGATTGAGTTGCCATTCAGTATCATAAAAGGCCGCCTCGCTCTCTCTGGTGAAAAGGTGGGCTTCCGGGCCGCGCACTACCCGCACTTTGCGTAACCCGTCATAGTCAGGGATCAACTCCGGACGGAGATGACGGCCGGCAAGGGATTGAATGTCCGAATTCGCTGGGCCAATGTGCAAGTGGTCACCTTCCTTGAGTGCCCGGCCCTGGAAGCCACCGAATCGGCCGCTGACATGGGTCGCGCGGCTGCCGAGATAGGTTGGCACATCGATCCCACCGTTTACAGCGACATAACTCCGCGCACCAGATTTGGCCCAACCAAAGCCAAGGGTTTGGCCGACGCGCAGTAGGAATGCACTCCAAAGTGGTGCAGGCTCACTATTGCAGCTTGCCCCCATATCAGCACCGGTTAGTGCTACGAGCATGTTTGTTCTGGCTCGGAGTTCAAGGCCTCCCATGGTAATTTCAAGACCTGCTGCTCCAGGATCGTCGCGAAGTATCAATGGCCCGCTACCCGAATTACCGACCAGTAGATTGGCGATACGGAGCGCGAACCCATCCTGCGCGCCAGAGGGGGGAATGCCGAGCGACTGCCCGCCCCTGCGACCCATATCCTGGACTGTTGTATGTAGGCCTTCTCTGAGAATTTCTATCATCACGCGAGGCTCCAGGTGGCATCGGGGTCTCTAAGTTCCGGCGGCTCACCAAGAGATTTGAGCCAAGCAGCATAGCTGCTGCAATCGAAACTTTCTTCTTCCACCTTATAATCGTATCGCCCAGCTTTGATCTCGGCGCGGATCTCTCCATACTCTTCACGTGAGATGGAGCGGTAGCGGTGCCGATCGCCAGCTTTAGCGAGCACCGGACTGTCAGCAAAAACAGCATTGTTCTGTAGTGGATCGAAAATGTTGATTGGGGTTCGGCCAAATAATTGGCCGCCACCGGGAACCCGAATGGGGTATATCGTCGAGGTTGTGCCGCCAAAATTCAACAGGCGCGAATGGGTCCAGCTTCGCGGCGTGGGATAGAGTGGCGCTCCGAAACGCAAGCGCGGGTCCATTGCATAGGACATGAAGGCGCCCGGCACGAAGCCGACCCCGGTAACCCAATAGTCGCAAGCGGTGTGTGTCTCGATCACCTCCGGCACCGTCATATCATTAAATTCTGCGATATATTCCATGTTGTTCTGCACGCCAAAAGCTTTCGCGCACTCGCGTGACCACGGGTCGTCGTAATAGGCTGGGATGATCAGCTTGCGGCTTGGCAGTTCCGTAACTTCGCCTGCCTCATCGACCATTTCAGTAAGTGCGGCGATCATTTTATAAAGGGTCGTCGCTAAGGGGTCATAGACAACTCCGAGGGTGCGAACCTGCGGATTCGTTTCGACGAGACCTAGTGGCGGGTTTTCTCGAATGACGCGATCGAGCATCAATATGCGGAAATTAAGAACGATGCTCGTTTCGTCGCCAAATTCGATATTGAGCGCCGTATCACCCATGGTTCGGAAAATTGGTTGATCGTAAATCATGATCTGTTTTGCGCTAAGCGTAGAGATTTATTAACATATGGCCTAGTCGGCAATGATCCTGGCTTGCCCTTTGATTCTTGGCGATTTAAATTATTCACATATACATGCAGGTAAATATTAGGAATTACGTCCGTGTTGTCTAATCTCCGGGTCTTGCTGATCATTTCCGGCGGAATTGCGGCATATAAAAGCTTGGAATTAATCCGAAGCCTCAAGGCCGAGGGGGCTCATGTACGACCCATTCTGACTAAGGCAGGCAGAGAGTTCGTAACGCCTTTGTCCGTGTCTTCCTTGGCCCGTGAAAAGGTCCATGAAGATCTATTTTCGCTTACCGACGAAAGTGAGATTGGCCATATTCGCTTGGCTCGTGAAACCGATTTGGTGGTCGTCGCCCCGGCGACAGCGGATATCCTCGCTAAAATGAACCACGGCATCGCCGACGATCTGGCGACCACTGTACTGCTCGCCACAGACCGTCCCATCCTAGTTGCACCGGCAATGAACAGCCGAATGTGGGAGAATGCCGCTACACAGTGCAATATCGCTAACCTCAAGTCCCATGGAGTGATGACCGTTGGCCCTGCCCTTGGTGAACTCGCTGAGGGGGAGTTCGGTATCGGCCGTATGGCTGAGCCGGCAGAGATCCTGCTTGCTGTTGAGGCGGTGCTGGGCAACCCACTTTCGGGCGTACGCGCCTTGGTAACCAGCGGTCCGACCTATGAGCCAATCGATCCGATTCGTTATATTGCCAACCGCTCTTCGGGCAAGCAGGGCCATGCCATCGCTGGCGCCTGCGCACGCCTCGGAGCGGATGTGACCCTAGTTACTGGGCCGAGCACCGAGGCTGAACCGCTTGGCGTCTCTACGGTTCATGTAGAGACCGCGCGCGATATGCTCAGGGCCTGTATTGACGCTTTGCCGGTCGATTTCGCCATCTGTGCAGCGGCGGTGTCGGATTGGCGCCCGGAGTCTGTACATGGACAGAAGCTCAAAAAGGGCCAAGCCGCAGCATTGCCAGCCAATCTTAGGCTGGTGGAGAACCCCGATATCCTGGCAACCCTAGCCGTGCGCGAAAATGACCGCCCCAAGTTGGTGATTGGCTTTGCCGCCGAGACTCACGATGTCGTTGCCTATGCCCGCGCTAAACTTGCCTCGAAGGGCTGCGACTGGATTTTGGCAAATGATGTGTCCGCAGAGACCGGTACTTTCGGCGGTGATCATAACAAGATTCATCTGCTCACTCGTGATGTGGAAAGCGGTGTTGGCATTGAGGAATGGCCACAATCCAGCAAGCGCGATATCGCTGCGCGTCTTGCCGAGCGCGTCGCCCGTGTCCTGGGAGCGGCGGCATGAGCAGCGTGACCGATTTGCAGGTGCGCCGACTGCCGAACGGCGCGGATTTGGCGCTCCCGGGTTATTCTAGCGCCGGAAGCGCCGGACTTGATCTCAGGGCGGCGATACAGGACGACATAGAGCTTTCTCCCGGTGAGCGCCGCCTAGTGCCCTGTGGATTTTGCATGGCGCTGCCTGATGGCTATGAAGCACAAGTGCGGCCGCGCTCGGGACTCGCGCTGAAACATGGTCTTACCCTGCTAAATAGCCCAGGTACCATCGATTCTGACTATCGTGGCGAGATCGGCGTGGTTCTGATCAATCATGGAGAGGCGCCGTTTACGATCATGCGCGGTATGCGTATTGCCCAGTTGGTTGTGGCGCCGGTAGTGCGCGTCCGCCTCGCCGAATCCGAATTCTTAACTGATTCTGAACGGGGTGCTGGCGGCTTCGGTTCAACTGGTTTGGGCGTCAAGTAAAGTTGGTAAAACAGTTATGATTGATCCCTCCAAAAAGCTCGTTTATGCCGTCGAATCAGTTGCAGACATCGCCTATAACGGTGGTGCAAAACCAGTGCGAAGCCGCGAGATCGCCGATCGCCAGGGCTTGCCGCATCGCTACCTCGAGCAGGTCATGCAGCGCCTCGTCCGTGCCGGCTTGCTGCGCGGTGTTCGCGGACCGCGCGGCGGCTATATACTCGCCCGCGAACGACGGCGCATTACGCTTGGTGAGATCGCCCGGGTAGTGTGCGATATGGAAAATTTGGACCGGAAAGGATCCAGCGGCGACAAGTCGGATTTGGCTAGTGAGGTTCTGAGACCTATATGGAATGAGGTGCGCGACGAAATGATGGCCCGGCTTGATCAAATTACCATTGAGGATATTTGCAAACAAGCGACCGGGCGCAACATCACGCGCGCTTCAGAAACGAAGTTGGACTACACCATATAACTTTAATAACAGCGGAATAAATCGTGACGGATAACGGACAAGACGCGTATTCACGCGGGCGTATATATAACAATATCATAGAGACTGTTGGCGGGACGCCGCTGGTCAGGCTGAACCGGCTTCCGACGGAAGAAGGCTGTAAGGCTGAACTTGTCGCCAAGCTCGAATTTTTCAACCCGCTTGCCTCGGTCAAGGATCGTATCGGCTTCGCTATGATCGAGGCGGCTGAAGAGGCGGGAAAGGTGGTCCCGGGCAAAACGCTTTTGGTCGAGCCGACATCGGGTAACACTGGAATTGCGCTGGCTTTCGTCGCAGCCGCCAAGGGTTATCGCCTGATTCTGACCATGCCTGAAAGCATGTCCCATGAGCGGCGCAAAATTCTAAAGCTACTCGGCGCTGAACTGGAATTGACCCCACCCGAATTAGGAATGAAGGGTGCTTTGGCGCGGGCAGAAGAAATCGTCGCGAAGAATGACAATGCGCTCATGCTTCAGCAGTTTCAGAATGTTGCTAATCCGGCAATTCACCGCCAAACCACCGCAGAGGAGATTTGGAATGATTGCGGAGGTGAACTTGATGTCTTGGTCGCTGGGGTTGGCACCGGTGGTACTATCACTGGTTGCGCTCAAGTGTTGAAACTGCGCTTGCCCGACCTTCACATAGTGGGCGTTGAGCCTGAGGACAGCGCCATCCTATCGGGTGGCACACCTGGACCACACAAGATTCAGGGGATCGGCGCTGGTTTTATACCGGACATTCTGGATACGTCTGTTATTGACGAAATACTTTCCATCGGCAACGAAACTGCGTTCGAAGTGGCGCGCAAGGTTGCTCGGTTAGAAGGTATACCGGTTGGTATTTCTTCCGGTGCGGCGGTTGCAGGAGCGCTTGAAATTGGCGCTCGAGACGAAATGGCGGGTAAGCGCATCGTTGTGATCATCCCCTCCTTTGCCGAGCGCTATTTGTCGACCGATTTGTTCACCGGAGTTTGATGCGAACCGCCATGAGCTTCGACGAGGTCCAGATCGAGCGTTATGCGCGGCACATCATTCTTGAAGAAGTGGGTGGTCAGGGGCAGGCCAAGTTACTCCAATCGAGGGTGTTAGTTGTTGGCGCTGGCGGACTAGGCTCGCCGCTCCTCCTCTATCTCGCTGCGGCCGGTGTTGGCACACTTGGTATAGTCGATGATGATAGGGTGAGCCTTTCCAATTTACAGCGCCAAGTTATTCACACTAACAACACACTTGGGACACCCAAGGTCGAGAGTGCCGAGCGCGCAATTAGGGCGCTAAATCCTGATCTAACTGTAACGTCTCATCAAGAGCGGCTGACCGCAGAAAACGCGCTTGAACTTATCTCTACATATGATCTGGTGGCTGATGGCAGCGACAATTTTGAAACCCGCTTTCTCATTAACGACGCTTGTTACCTAGCTCGGAAGACTTTGGTCTCGGCAGCAATTCTCCGCTTTGACGGTCAGCTCTCGACATTCAAGGCTTATGAAGGTGGCCGTCATCCCTGTTATCGCTGTATCTTTCGCGAGCCGCCACCACCCGGGCTCATACCGACCTGTGCTGAGGGTGGCATCCTCGGCGCTGTGGCAGGGTCCATGGGCTCTTTACAATCGATCGAAGTGCTGAAGGAATTACTTTCTATTGGTGAGAGTCTGTCGGGTACGCTAATGATCTATGATGCGCTTGGCGCTACCTTCCGCAATGTACGCGTCAAACCGGACCCGACCTGTCCACTTTGCGGTGACGAGCCGACCATCACTGACCTATCATCGCATCTATCGACGATGGGTGAGACCTGCGCCGTACCCTGAACGCTTCACGTCTTAACGCTAGCTCGTCACGGACCCCTCGTCGCCGTAGGAGAGGGTTGGGGGGAACGGAGAGCCAGCAAATAAGCGGGACGATTGCAGAAAGTTTGCAATTTTCTTTATGAGCACGAAGCCAAATTAAAATAAGAAAAAGGCGCACGGCAAATACAAGGCAGCGATTACGGATTATTGCTGTGATCTCAATTTTCTTTGGCCGAATTGGTAATAATGAATTAGTGGCGTTTAACTGCTAGTTTCGACCACTCGATCTGGTGGCATATGGCCGTCGGCCCATGTTTGGATATTGATCAGCACCTTCTCGCCCATACCGTGTCGGCCCTCGACTGTTGCTGAACTCATATGCGGCAGCAAAACGACATTATCCAGTTCGAGTAGCGAGGGATTGATGGTCGGTTCATTTTCGTACACGTCGAGGCCAGCGCCCGCAATACTACCATTCTTTAGCAACACCGAAAGCGCTGTCTCGTCGATGGCGTGGCCGCGCGAGGTGTTGACTATATAGCTTGTCGGGCGGATCAGCTTGAGTCGGCGTGTTGATAGCAGATGGAAGGTGGCCGGGGTACTCGGGCAATGGATAGTGATGATATCCATATGTGCCAGCATCTGATCGAGGCTTTCCCACCAGGTGGCTTCGAGTTCCTCCTCGATTTCAGTATAAACGCGTTTGCGGTTGTGATAATGGATGGAAAGTCCGAAGCCGAGGGCACGGCGCGCTACAGCTTGGCCAATTCGTCCCATGCCGATAATACCAAGGCGTTTGCCCCATATACGTTGACCCAGCATTGAGGTGGGCGCCCAGCCTTGCCATCCACCACCGCGTACGAGCCGGTCGCCCTCCGCAAGGCGGCGGGGGACGGAGAGGATCAGCGCCATAGCCATGTCGGCTGTATCTTCCGTCAGTACGCCTGGCGTATTAGTCACCACGATATCGTGTTCCCTAGCGGCGGCGAGATCGACATGATCGACACCCGTCCCGAAGCTAGCGATTAGTTGGAGCTGAGGGCTGGTCGCGGCGATAAATTCGCGGTTGATGGTGTCGGTAACGGTCGGCACAAGGACGTCGGTATCTTTCGTTGCTTCAATTAATTGCCCTTGGTCAAGCGCCCGATCAGACTCGTTTAAGCGGGTGTCAAACAGTTCCATCATTCGCGCCTGAATTTGATCCGGCAGGCGGCGTGTGACGAAGACCCGCGGTTTCTTGCTCGACGACGGCATATTGTTCCTGGCCTGCCCTCCATGCGCGATTCGCTCTTAAGACTGGCGATTTTGAATCACATGTTTAGCAAAACCGACACAGTGAAACAATCGAACCCAGCACGGCAGGTTTAGTATAAAATAGACTATCGAATCCAGAAAAATAGACTCGAATTATGATTTCCAGTTTACACCTCGCGCCTCTGCTCTCGCTCGGCCTTACAGTCGTTGTAATGCTTACCGGAATTCTCCCGTCGCCCCTGCTACAGGTGGCGGATGCTGATGAGTTGCCACTGCCGCGCTTCGTTTCGTTGAAGTCAGCAGAAGTCAATCTGCGCAGTGGTCCCGGGGTTCGCTATCCTATCGAATGGGAATATCAGCGCCGTGGCTTGCCCGTTGAGATAACTGCGGAGTTCGACAATTGGCGTCAAGTGCGTGACGTGGAAGGTACGGCGGGATGGATTCATCGTGCTCTGTTGTCAGGCAAACGTAGCGCTCTCGTTTTGCCGCCGGAGAGTGTGTTTCGCAGCGCACCGGAGGAAAACGCGGCCGCACTTTTTCGTGCCGCACCAGGAGTAATGGTATACCTCCTCTCTTGCGATGGCTCGTGGTGTTACACCGAACATGGCGAAACCAAGGCCTGGGTAGGGCAAAAAGAATTATGGGGTGTTTATCCTGACGAAGTGATCGAGTAACGCAAATCGTGAGCAGGTGGTATAAATAGTGACCATGCATTCGCGAACGTGTGCAAGCATTCTAGTTAGTCGAAATCCCTGATGAGTGCGGTTCGAACATTGTTCGGAATAACAGCCATATGGCCGTAATTTCTATGGCCGATAGAGAGAATTGCCCGACTGTTCGGATCTCGGAAAGCTGCAACATCTGCATCGGTAAAATCGAAACTGAGAAAATGCACCGCAGATGTTTTGCCTCCGTCGGTGGTGCGCTCCACCCCGTCTGCAAGAGGATTTGCAGCGATAGTGTTTTCATCAAACTCTAGCTTGACTGTATCCTCGATACCACCTAGGTGTGTGAGTTCGCGCGCTCGCGTGGTTTCGTCGGCGATCTCGAACATGAGTGTGCAGATCAAGTTCTGGCCGTTCGGGATCAATGGATTATAGGCGTCGAGTTCACCTTGAATCTGCTCCTCGCCACCGCGTTCGACGAAGAGCATCTCGTGTACCTGCATCCACATAGTGTCGTAATTTTCAAAATAGAATGTAGCGAAGGGACCAACCGAGACCCGCCGATCACGTTTGGCAAGCGAGATTTTTTGACGCCGTGCCTTGCGTATTTCGCCATAGGCCGTCATTTCCATAACGTCGGCCAATGTAATTTTTCGTTTGGTCGTCATGCGAATTTCCTATTTGATCAGACCGTATGCTTTAGCAAATAACTCAATGGGGTGATAAGCGCGCCCGTCCCCTGGAAGACCGCGGGAGTCCGGATTTTCGGCTGTCAGCCGCTCCATGCCGTTCACGATGTGGCTTGCGGCCAAGGGGCATTCAGATGCGATAAACCGGTTGTCGAATTCGAGCGACTGGCGTGCAGCCGGCTTGCCAACTTTTAGTGCGATCTCATGAAAATCTTTGGTGATGCCGATGGAGCCGCCATGACCCGAGCAACGTTCGATTACGTCGATTTTGGCACTAGGTACGAGCTTCAGCATGTCTGCCGCCTTGTTGCCGATATTTTGAGCCCGGGCGTGGCATGCCATGTGGAGAGTGACGTCGCCGTCTAGCGTCTTCACGCCGTCCGCTAATCCTTCATTCCGGGCAATGGCGACGACATATTCCGTGATGTCATAGCTATGCTCAGCAAGGTGTTTAATCGCCTGATCGTCAGGCACAATGAGTTGCCATTCGAGCTTAAGCATTAGCGCGCAACTGGGCACCAGAGTGACTATGTCATAGCCCTTATCGATCCAGTACGTCATCTCTGCTGCCGTCTTCTTGGCGTTCTCCGAGACGCGCGCAATATCGCCCTGTTCAAGTTGTGGCATGCCACAGCAGCGCGGATAGACCACTTCGCATTCAACGCCGTTATGGGCGAGCACCTTGAGGGCCGCTTCACCGATAGAAGGTGAATTATAATTCACGAAGCAGGTGGCGAAGAGTGCGACCTTGCGGCCGTGTGCGGGCGCCGCGCCGTTAACCGCAATTTTGTTTTTACGTGTGCGGTCCAAGAGGGTGGTGTTGTGAAAGCGGGGCAAGGGTGCCGCGCGGTGTATACCTGCGATCACCTCCATAAAGAACCGACTGAGCCGATTGTTTTTGTCTGCGCCCCAATTCATGAGAGGTGCTAGGAAGCGCGCAAGGCGACCGTTCTTATCAGTTTCTGAAAGACGCTGGTTGGCTGTGGTTCGCGCTTCCCCATCGCTCCGCTGCTTAGCGCGATAACGCAGCATAAGATGCGGAAAATCGATATTCCATTCATGTGGTGGGGTATAGGGGCATTTCGTCATGAAGCACATGTCACAAAGCGTGCACGCATCGACGATGCTAGGAAAATCTGCTGAAGAAACGCCATCTATTTCCCCACTGTCAGATTCGTCCACCAAATCGAATAAGCGCGGAAAGGAATCACACAGGCTGAAACAGCGACGGCAGCCATGGCATATATCGAACACCCGGCGCATTTCCGCGTCGAGTTCTTCGGTGTCAAAAAATTTTGGATCGCGCCAAGCGATGGGGTGGCGCGTTGGTGCGCCGGGATCGGCTTCCATCTTGCTTGCCTGTCAGGTTATGCCTAGCAAAAGACATTACGGCGGGTCTTCCAGCCTAGTAGCCGAAAGTCCCGCCGTACTTAACTCAGAAGTGATTAAAGCGTATCCAATGCTTTTTGGAAGCGTCCGGCATGAGACTTTTCAGCCTTGGCCAGTGTCTCGAACCAATCGGCAATCTCATCAAAGCCTTCGTCGCGGGCAGTGCGCGCCATGCCCGGATACATATCCGTATATTCATGAGTTTCACCGGCAACGGAGGCGGCTAGATTCGTAGAGGTGTCGCCAATAGGTAGACCAGTCGCTGGGTCACCTGTCTCCTGAAGATAGTCGAGATGGCCATGGGCGTGGCCGGTCTCACCTTCGGCGGTCGAGCGGAACAGGGTCGAGACATCATTAAATCCTTCGACATCTGCCTTGCGCGCAAAATATAGATAGCGCCTATTCGCTTGGCTCTCGCCCGCGAAAGCGTCTTTCAAATTCTGTTCGGTTTGTGTTCCCTTCAATGCCGGCATTGGCTTCTCTCCCATAAAGTTGCGTTTGCAGAGCGGCATCCGCACCGAAAAGACCGCACGAATCCTTGCTCGACATTCATTTTATGACGCAGGCGTGTGCTATCGTCAAGTTGTGTTAGAACGATTCTAATTTGACTCTTAAATCTAGCAATGCGGCGAGATTAGTTCCTGTGAAGCTTGGACGTTACCTGGCGGTATCACCGTTTTTCACACGGATGATAATGTCGATGCGCGTTATCTCAGCACCATCTGGAAGTACCGGAAATTCACTAATAGTGACATTGTCGCTGGAGATATCACTCAATTTCTCGCTATCTTCAAAATAAAGGTGATGGTGGGCACTAGCATTGGTATCGAAATAGGAGCGTCCGGCATCAACGACCAATTCACGTAACAAGCCGGCAGCGGTGAACTTGTGCAAAGTGTTGTAAACGGTAGCGAGGGAAACGCTGTTTCCTTGGCTGAGTGATTCGGAATGCAACTGTTCCGCGGTAACGTGCCGGTCTATACCGTTAAAGAGCAGTCGTGCCAGCACGAGACGCTGGCGTGTTGGCCTTAATCCAGCATCGCACACCAATTCAACAATATTTTTGGATTTGGCTGCCTGGCGCATAATACTATCCGCAAATGTTGACTGGAGTTACCTATTTCGTAGCACAAGATAAAGCTCAGCAACCCT
>MDTE01085153.1_pt1 | contig 57221 bp, 34 predicted proteins | sample 811231 | NCBI WGS metagenome assembly MDTE01 (sample SAMN05326651, study PRJNA326480) | marine metagenome | isolation source: seawater | place: Indian Ocean: Red Sea | collected 2010 | reverse complement strand
TGACTATCTTGATGAACTAGAGCACTTGGTTGATCTCGGGGTTGAAGAGGTCTTTGACGACACTGGAACTTTCCCGGTAGGTCGTTGGCTTAAAGAATTTTGTGAGGGTTATCAGGAACGAGGTCTACACAAGAGCCTCATGATGGGTTGCAACATGCGCGCCGATGCACTCTCACAGTCTGAATACGAAATGCTTGGCGAGTCTAATTTTCGATTCATTCTTTATGGAATCGAATCCGCCAACCAACGATCGCTTGACCTGTTAAACAAAGGCACCGAGGTTCGACAGCAATGGGAATCGGTCAAGTGGGCTAGCGAAGCCGGTCTCGAACCCCATGTGACTTGCATGGTTGGTTATCCGTGGGAAACCTTTGATGAAGCACGTCGAACCATCGAGTTCACCCGTGAAACTTTTGATCGAGGATGGATCAACACACTCCAAGGCACGATCGTAATCCCGTATCCCGGCACACAACTTTATGCACAGGCACGGGCAAACGATTGGCTCCGGTTTGATGGCCCTGAAAACTGGGAGAGGTTTGATATGCGAGAACCGGTGTTGCGATCACCAATCCCAACCGACGAAATTATGGGTCTCGTTCAATCCTTATATACAAGTTTCCTCACCCCACGGTATGTGGGCCGAAAATTGATGCACGCTGTGAAGAGTCGAGACCATTTTCGTTACTACGTGGTTCGAGGATCACGGTACGTGGTAGGCCATATGTTGGACTTCCGGAAAAGCCAGCTTGAAACCGATGTAAATGGAGCGTCCCAACCAGACACTGGGGTTGCCGAATTGCCAGTGACGTTGCACACGGCAGGTGGATCTACGGCACCAGTTGATGAGTCCTTACTCGTGCCAACCTCACCGGACGAAGCTGCTGTTGCCGTTCCACGGTAGCCTGGCGTCAACAAAGATCATGAAACCTATCAAGATCTGGAAGCCCGATCCGGCAGAGATAGTTCCAGCCTGATGGCGAGCGCGCCGCGTGCCGGGCGCCCTGTACCGACTTGCATCGGAAGCAAGAGAACACCCGGACTGCTTTCAATCATTATCGTCAACCTAAACACTTGCGATCTTCTGGAAAAATGCCTCCAATCTCTTCAGGTCTCCTCGTATCTGGCCATTCAAATTATCGTCGTTGATAATGGATCACAAGACGGGTCTACCACTATGGTCAGGGAATCATTTCCCAACGTAAAACTCGTTGATCTACCCAAAAACATTGGCTTTGTGGGTGGAAATCTCGAAGCTCTACCGTTCGCAGATGGTGAGTTTGTCTGCTTCCTCAATTCAGACACTGAAATCGAAGCCGATGCCTTCCGGCTCTTAGTGGACTACATGGAGCAACACCCTCAGGTTGGGTGTTGCGAACCCAAGCTGCTCTGGATGAAAGATCCAAGCAGGCTGGACTCGATAGGCGATTGGCTGACATGGACCGGAATGCTTTTTCACCGGGGCTATCTGCAAAAAGATCAAGGATTAACCCAGCCGTTTCCAATCTTCGCCGCAAAGGGCGCATGCATCGTGCTCCGTGGCTCCTTGCTGGATGAGATTGGAACCTTTGATGACTCGTACTTCGCCTATTTCGAAGAAACCGACCTCTGCTGGAGAATTTGGTTGTCCGGCTACGAAGTGCATTTCGTGCCGGACGCCAGAGTTAAACATCTCTTGGCCGGCACATCGCAAAAACTCAACACTGGGTTTGTGACATTTCACGCGTTCAAAAACAGGCTCCAGTCAATGATCAAGAACTTCGGCCCGATTCATATGGTTCGAGTCATTCCTATACACGTAACCATTTGCCTCGGTCTGACATTCCTGTATTTGATTCGGGGTGACAAAGAAAAAGCCAGAGCCATTCTCGGCGCCTTATGGTGGAATGCACAGAACATCCGCAAAACCATCGCCAAACGCCGACACATTCAGGGAACCGTACGGAAGATTAGCGATAAGGAACTCATGCCCTTCGCGATAGCCCCAGTGGGAATACGATATTTCTGGAGCCTGTATAAAGAATATGAGCGGGTGTAGTCGATTGGACAAGGAAATTGCCGTCCGCCGTAGCTCACGGATCACCCAGGCTCTCCGACTGGCCAAGCATCCCATGCTGCGAGATCAAATCGTACTGATCATGCTTTCATTCGGCGTGAACGCGCTTGCCTTCTTGTTTCAGTTTTTGATGGCACGAGTCATGACGCCAACAGCGTGGAAAGACACTATGGCGATTTTGGCCTTGCTCACCATCATCAGCGTACCCAGCATTGCTATTAATACTCTGGCTATCAAGATGTCAGGCGAGTTGCATATCAGAAATCAGTTCGAAGACCTATGGCGTTGGATTACTCGAACCATAGGGCTCGTTCTAGCAGCCGGAGCCGTAGTAGCTGCCGCATTCGCCTTGTTAAGCGGGTGGATCACAGAACAACTACAACTCGAAGCTTCTTCTGGAGTCCTAGTAGCGGGCCTGGCATGTGCGCTTCTGCTCGGATCCACTGTCGTACGTGGCGCACTTGCTGGCGTTCGATCCTTTGTAACCCTAGGAGTAATCAGCATGACTGAAACACTCACGCGCGTGATCACTGCAGTTGTTCTGGTCACGGCAGGTTTCGCGGCTGCTGGAGCCGTTGGGGGTTCGGCCGCAGGAGCTTTCCTCTTCATAGCACTAGGCCTTGCCTTTCTACGCAAACGTCGAACCCCAGCGCCTGAACAGACCAGTAGCAATGCCGAGTTACCCCAATGGACTGAACAAGCACGCGTCCTGACGATCTCATTTGGACTTGCGGTCTTGTTCAATATCGACAGTCTAATTGTGGCTCGATTCTTTAGCAGCGAAGCCGCAGCGAGTTATCTGGCAATGGGTCTTATTGGGAGAACTATTTTCTTTATGTCTGGTCCCGTTTCGATTGTGCTTCTACCGCACGTGATCCGCGTCTACACAAACAGAAACTCCGTCATACCGAGCCTCGCTTTAGCACTCGGGTTAATCGCTCTTATCGTGACAGCCACTGCCATCTCAATCCTGGTATTCCCTACCCAGATCTTTAATCTCGTGTTTCGTGAGGGCTATACGCTCGACCTCTCAATCCTTTCCATATACGCCGTCATCGGTTCGTTGTTCGCAGTCAATGCCGCACTCGCCAACCTGTTGATCGGCGTTGGTTATCTACGCGCATGGATCGGCATGCTGGCAATCGCGCTGGGGTTAATCGCCAGCCTCTTTTTCCTCCACGACTCACTGACACAAATCGCCCTAGTGCTTGTTACAGCAGTCTCAATCAGTGTTCTCTATCTGTCCGCCGAAACAGCCATCTTTCTACGACGCACTGCAACTAAGTCACTGGCACAAGAGCGTAGCTGAGCCACGAAACAGCCACGGCAACGGCCATCCCCCAACTCACCGCCACAATAAATCGGGAAATGTTTTCTGTGCCCACAAGCACACGTCCGATAATCACAAATACGCTGAACGCAACCAAGCCCACAGCAGCTAGAACGCCTGCCGCCGTTAGCGGGTCGGATGAAAAAAGATTACGCAAATATGTCAACGGCCGGTTGGTCTGCTCGAGATCTATCAGTGTCGACCAGTTGTTGTGAGCCTGACCGTCATGATCAAACAGAATCCCGTCAAGACGCGCCGGGCCAACTTGCAAAGGAACTAACAAATCCCCTGCCCCACCGTCGGCTCGTTGAATCTCAAGTCGAAGTCGCTCACCTCCACTAGCACGAGCGGGAAACGACAACACACGTCTTGAAAAAGATTCTCCTGTCGCCGTAACGATCGCAGTTCGAAAAACGCGGCTCTGGGCTGATGCGATCACATCTCCCGCGTCTGTCATTAAGCGAAGATTTACTCCGACACCTTTGCCATCCTCACCAGCCGAGCGGAGTGGAACACTAATTTGACTTATGTACGGCACAGGCGTCGTGAATTCCTGAAACATAGATCCCACAACAGGTCCAAATGCAAACGTTTCAGCAGGCTTGTCAAAAGTAGCTGGGAAATTTCGGGTGTACTGCAAAAATCCAGCGGCAAGAACAGCAAGCACCAACACCCCAACCGCCGCGGCTCCACGAACTCGACCCACTATGTTTTCTCCAAAACTTTTACATCAAGGCTACTACCCAGACTGGATTAGCATTGATTCTCATATCCCGGTCAATATATTACGGTCGGCGCAAGTCTCCACCTGCGATACCATCACCGTCGCGTAATTAATTCGAATCACGCAGATAGGCACAAGCACAGCATCTGGCGTACGAACGCATGCCAGGTGAGCAAATCCGGCATTGGAATACTTACTCGCCCTCCCATTATCAATAATCTCGTTTGGCCTTCAGGTTTGGCCACGTCTTTCCAATAGATACTTCGGGATTGACATCTGGCGTCACCTCACCGTCGCTGGCCACTATCGTGAACAACGACGCGGACAAACTAAACCGTTCGATCGTTATCTCATCGATCTACCTTCAGACTATCCTCCCGGTTTGCGCGTACTGCTCTCGTTCATTCCGACGAGTTTCCTTCACCGAATCCAATGGCTAATCGCGCCCATCATCGATAGTGTTCACAACATCGTGTTATTTGTTTTGGCCGCTGCGCTCACCGGAAACATCGGAGCCGGTCTTATCGCGCAAGCCGCCTACATGCTTGCCCCACTCGTAGTCATGGAAAACTCTAGCCTGTCCACCCGGCCATTAGCTTCACTGCTGTTCACCGCCACGATGGCGGCCAATCTGGCGTTCCATAGTTCTAACGCGTGGGCATGGATAATCCTGTCAATTCCAGCTGCTGCCCTGTTGTTCCTTACTCATCGGATGGCGCTTCAAGCACTCTTCGTCACAAGCATTGCCCTTAGCATCCTCCTCCTCACCCCGTATTACGTCCTTGTCTTTGTTGGCGGATGGATACTTGCCCTTTTAGTTTCTCGGGGTGCTTACTGGCACGTGTTTCGCGGCCACATGGCAATGCTGTGGTGGTGGCGAGCCAACATTCACAACCGGTATGCACATCAGATACGCGGGGTACCCAAATCCTCAGAACAAAGCGGCGACGCCGTATTCAAGATTTATCAGATTGTGCGACGTCTTCCCCTGTTAGCGGTGCTCGCTGCTAATCCCTTCATTCTCTTCGCGGTAATCGTCACCTGTAGTCTTACATTCAATATGGGATTCATTAATACGGTCATTTTTGAAACAGAACTCCATTTTCTAGTGATATGGGCGCTGAGCCTCTTCGTCGTCGGCATTGCGATTCGTCAACTACACACCATAGAGTGGCTAGGCGAAGGCGAAAGGTATGGAGAATACGGCGCATTTCCGACAGCGATCATTACAGGCGTGTTAATCACCGAGACAACAGGCGAGCTCAGATGGGTCATGCTTGGCATATTCGTCGTCGTCGCGCTGGGAGCAGGACTCATTCCATCGGTAGCACTCCAGCGACGGGTAATTGTCGGTGACTCGAGTCGATCACTGACACCAGATTTGCAAACCATCATGAGCACACTAAACAACCATCAGACAGAGGCGAGGCTGATGACAATCCCCCTCTCTCTCGCTGACTTCGCCCTCTACTTCTCGAGCGCAAAAGTCCTTAGTACAGACAGTTCCTTCGGCCATCTCCAACACTACAGTGATTTTTTTCCAGTGCTTCAGGTCCCGATTAGCGTAATCTTCAGGCGGTTCGACATTAACCTACTCCTAATAAACGAGTCATATGTGACGCTCGATGAACTCGGTCTGGGCTCCGCGCCCATCGAAAAACGGTCGGGACCTTTCTGTCTCGTGAACGTCAATCAACCAGAGGTAAAAAACTAATGGATGTGCTTGTCACGGGTGGCGGGGGGTTTCTGGGCTCGTTTATATGTGATGTCCACATTGAGCGTGGCGATAAGGTTGTTGCGCTCGACCTATCTGATGGAGCCAAGGTCGCACACCTGGACGACCATCCGAATTTTCGATTTCTTTCGACGACCGTCACAGATGAAGCCACAATGCGAGAAGAAATTCGAACCTCAGATCTCGTTTACCATCTGGCCGCTGTGGCGGATCCACGAAGATATGTGGAAGATCCCCTACACACGCTGCAGCTCGATCTAATTGCGGGTCTCCACGTCGTCGACTGGGTTGTGGAAGCCAAGCGCCCATTAGTCTTCACATCGACATCCGAGGTGTACGGACGAAACCCCCAAGTTCCATGGACTGAAGATGCCGATCGAGTCCTCGGATCTACAGATATTAATCGCTGGAGTTATGCAACTGCCAAAGCCGCCCTAGAGCACTATATTTTGGCCCACCACCAGCAAAGCGGTCTGGAATTCAACATTTTTCGACCGTTCAACTTTTTTGGGCCGCGCCTCGATTCCCTCGGTGCAGGGCGCGTCGTAACAATATTTCTCGAAAAATTTCTTGCTAACCAACCTGTACAAATCCATGGCGACGGAACCCAGACTCGTACTTTCTGCTTTATCCGTGATGCAGCCGAGGGCATTGTGCTTGGCTCAACCTCCGAGAAAGCCCGTAACACCGTCCTCAACATTGGAACAGACATTGAACACACAATCGAGAGCCTGGCTGAAACCATGCGCCGAGTCGGGGGCTTTTCTTCTCCTATCGAATACATCACCTACGAGTCAGCGTTCGGCACCAGTTACGAGGACATCCCTCGACGAATACCGGATCTATCCCGGATCCGCTCGCTTACTGGCTGGGAAGCAACGACGTCACTCGAGGATGGCCTTGCTCAAACTATTGAATACTTTCACGACCAGCAAAGTACATCAGGGTAAAGACTCTCGTGACTCGCTCCGGCGACAATCACGACCCATGCCAACCCCACACATACTGCTTTACACATATGGTGTCCGCCCATGAATAGGCTGCAACCATTCCTATTCGTGGGATACAGATCTCGAGCACTCGGAACAACGCTCGGGGCTACCATCCTTGTGATTCTTACATGGGCCTCGTTCGCAACGTTGCGATGGGATGCACCAATGATGAGTGCGCAGCCTCAAGCCTTGTTCGCAGCCGGTCCTTTTCGCGCAAACGAAGCATTCGAGCAACCATTTGACGCCACGGTTAACTACTTGTCGTACGTGGAAACCAAGATTCAATACCGGGCGAGAAAATCAGACCTCAGACTGCTATTCAGATTGCGCCATGGTGATTCACTTGAGCGCGAAGGCATCCTGGCAGTCCCGACCGATAACAGCGAAATCACAACTGTACATTGGCACTTCGATCCCATTCCTGAATCTCAAGGGCGTCGCTACTCGATCCAGATCGTCGTAGGACCTCAGGTCACAGGCGAAGTGTTCGCAATGGCGGATCTACAAGACCCCTTACCAGGGTCGCTGATATCAAATGGAATATCGACCGACGAACGAATTGATCTTGTGATCGACCCAGGTCGAAACGCTAACTGGTGGCGCATATTTTCGACTGTGGGTCGAAGCACGCCAATTGGCATTCCAGGTGTTCTATCCCTCCTCGCCTTGGCCGCTGTCACGACCGCTGGCGGTTTCACCATTCTTTTTGTCGGGATTCGTCTCGTTCCCGCAATACTCATTGCAGCTATCAGTGGATTGGTAGTCCTTCTAACGGTAAGCCTCGCCTTACGAATATTCATGAATCAGCCGTCAGCAGAATTAACATCCCAATTCTGGATAGTAATCGTCGCCTCGGTATTGGGAACCGCAGGGACACCATGGATAGTCGCCGCCATTTCCGCTGTTACCGGGACACTCGACTCCGTTCGGTCCGCGAGCGTTGCCAACTGGCTTCTTGCGATCGCGAGCATACTGTCAGCTTCCGGTCTTACAACATCAATTTTGACTGCGGGTGAAAGAATCCATGTCGCAATACCGGCACTAGCTGACGGCCAACCGAACGCCGGTCGTTTCGACCTCCTAAACCCCGGCATATCCGGATGGCTAATACGAGTCGCGTGTCTCATATGGGCCATCTATTTGGTGCTTATCTATCTTCGCCGAAAGGCCGTGACTGAATCGGACATCGGCCCATGATTCGCGGGATGCCAATGCCGAACCCCTTGATGTTCGTCGGAGCAAGTTTTGGTCACCGTGGTGTGATGACGACCGTCTTTCTAACAGCCGTGGTTCTTCGATACGCAACCTTTATTCGAGGCGACTACTCAGCCTGGTGGGATGGCGGAACACCGTTCCCTGGATATGCCGATCTCTGGATCGGCAACGCGATCCACCTAGCGTTCGAAGGAACACCACGAGGCTTGTGGTTCTCCTATGAAGGCTTACTGTACACAATCGCTATCGCACCGTTTCTCAAAGCCTTCGGGTTATATGGGGGCCTAGTTACTTGGAGCCATGTCCTGATTCTTTCGTCTGCTGTCATTGCTCCAATTGCGATGGCAACCGTCCGCGCGCTCGGCGGCCATCTTGCCGGGTCCACGCTCATCGGAATTCTTGTAGCTTTTGATCCCGTGTTGACCTGGTACGGCCTAAACGGATGGTCCGACAGTGCCACCATGTTCGCCGCAGCCCTAGCCTTCCTTTTGTTCATCCGTGCCGCGCGCAAACCGAGCCGGCTCAGACTTATTTGTTTCGGCGCAACACTGGCCATACTCGCCCTGGATCATGCAACGTGGACATGGCCCGCCTTCGCATGGGCGATCGCATGTATACCCCTCATCCACAAGGCCCCGTTATGGCTGCCGGCACATATCCACAGTTCGCATCTGAACCAAACTGAAAGATCGATCCGTCGAACAATACTTCCGCTAGTCGTACTCATCGTCGGTCTGGGCCTCGCCAACATTGGCCTCCTTGCTATTGGATCAACAGAACCAGGGAATGTATTTCCAGTGTTGACGTCCGATAGCGGAAACCAGCGACGGCTCGCGATGTACTACGACCCGAATCTCGAGTGGGACGCCTGGCAACCCGCCGACACCGGACGAACAATCGCAACACGATTCCCACAGGTTGCCGGCCGACAGATCTCCACGCTCGTAGGCCGACAAATAGGTCCTGCGATTCCTCTAGCAACCTGGTTACTTGTCGCGAATGGAATCGCGCTCATTGTGATCGCCACTAGGTCCCGAAAAAAAATCTCAGTGAGCATGATTGGTCTGTCCGGATTACTCATAGCCACCATAGTCGTGTGGCAAATCGATCTGGCATCTGATCCCATAGCAGTTGGTTTAATACTCGTGTTAGGCCTAGCGTGGGCTTACAGCCCAACGTCGAGAACAATCCTTTTTATTTCAATGCCGATTCTTGGAATCATCCTGCTTTGGACGGGAACAATCACTGGTTTGCGGCATAGCAGCATTGGGGCTTACGTCCTATATCTCGTATCAGGGATCTTGGTAGGAGAAGCGGGAATAATATTGGGACGTGTTGCTCAACCCCGACGATTAATGTGGGGTCGCATGTTGGCGGGACACACTATGGCTGCATTAACAATCGTCAGCATTGTCTTCGGAGGTATCCAGCTTTTCGACGCATTTCAATCACGTCTAAACCTCGATCGATATACCCAGTGGCTGGATACCGTGCTCCCAACGAACGCCGTCATCATGGCAGGAGGAAACATCGATCCCTGGTACGTCGCCTCGCATCTCAATCGGGATGTTATTTACGACGTGGAAAATGGAGCACGATTGGTCCTCGACGGCGCCAACACTGCTTGGGGCCGACGATTATCCCAGGTATATCCCGATGCTCTGACGAATGAAGAACTGATGCAGTCAATACAGGCAGACGGTCGGGAGGCGTTCTGGTATGCCCCAGATATATCAAAGTTAATTCCATCCTTCTCGCCTCGATTCGTTTCACAAGCCACATATCCGAAATACGAACTGCTGCCAACGCGAATCTCTTCACAAAACGAAGAATGGGCAGTGGTCGTGGTAAAGCCCTCGAGCTGACACTTGACGATAAAATCTCTAACTGAACGACACCTCGATCGAATACTCGGCTCGAAAAATAGTAAGACGAATCCAGATTCGACCGTAGAATAAACGCCATGCGGAATTTTCACTCCGGCACTCGTCGATCTCGTCGGCTTGCCCTCATCACACTGGTTGCAACCGCCTTACTACTTGTAGCCGCCGCCCTAATCGTTCGAACGACGCGTTGGGACACATCGGTATTCCCTGGGAAATCCCCAGGAGCCGTTTCCGTCGGACCTTTCAATGCAGGCGACGCCTTCGAACAACATTTCGCTGTACCGGTTGATCATCTATCCAGCCTTACCATTCAAGCGCGAACGCCAGAAGGCCAACGAACCGGGCCTTCTGCGACCTTGATCTTTCGGCTGTATGACGACAATCAAATTGTTCGACAGGGCTTAGTCGGCATTCCCGATCTTGACCACGTCATCCGGCGCGTGATGTGGTCCTTTGCTCCCTTACCATCGTCTGCAGATCTCGAGTATCGATTGCAAGTTGCCGTCGGAGATTCGACCACGGCATCCGTGAACACGATGGCCTCGATAACCAACAAGTGGCCTGGATCTTTGATCTCCAACGGAATACCGACCGCCGATCACATCGATCTAGCCATTGAGCCTGGGCGTGAGCTGTCAGCCACTCAAGTAGTGCTAGGGGCAGCTACACGAGCTCCGATCGGCCTGGTCGGCATTGTCCTATCCGTGGTTGTCGCTGCCGCTGCCTTTGGCGCTGGTGTCCTTGCTGGTTTCCGTCTCCCCAAGAAATATCCTCTCTCAGGTGTCGGGCTCCTAACCGGCCTCACTGCAGCCGCAATACATATCCTGATTGCCAATGGCCAATTCGGAGGGAGTCCGTCACCCGAACTTGCGTCAACATTCTGGATTTGGATTCTCTTCTCACTGATGCTGCTCAGCAGACTTCCATGGGCCGTCATATTGATTGGCCTAAGCACCACGCTATTCCACGTCGCCATAACCCTTCGAGCATTCCGGGGGATCAATTCCCCTGAGCTGACGTCGGATTTCTGGTTGTGGCTCATGGTCCCCACCATCCTGATTGGATGCTTTCCATGGGTGATAGCCGGCCTTGCGTGGATCGTAAATTTGTTACTTCCTGACGTATGGGCAAATCGCAGCCCTTCAGCCTCCGGCGAGTACCGGTGGGGCATGTTGGATGCGCAGGCAATAGATAAGTGGCGTAACCGGGGAACATCCACGCTGGGCCGCATGGGGTGGAGCGGGGTAGGACTACTTACATCGTTCACAAGAATGCTTATTTGGATCCTACGTGCATTGCTCCTAGGAGTAATAGCGACAGCAGCACGCCTACGATGGGAAACATTGCGCGTCCTTATTGCGCTTGCAACCCAAATTCGATTGGCACGCCATGAATGGCGAGCAATTACATTGACCGTTGTCTGCGGCATAACCATTTCCACGTTTATTCTCGTCGTGCTCGGTGAATCGGAACCATTAATTCAGACTCTTCAGGGGCTCGAAGAAGGCCGTGCCCCGCACCTTCGATTTGAATTATTTAACCGCTCCTATCCTGAGACAATCGCGCGCCTGGCTATGGCAGGCTTGCTCATGTTTGGAGGCTCCGTGTTAATCACCAAAGTCGTCGCATGGACGCGGACGTTCTTATCAGAGTGAATACACCCCGTATGACAACCATCCTCAGACAAGCATTTCAGCAAAATCCAAAAACAATTTATGTCGGGTTGTTTGCTGCAGCCTGGTTGTTACGTAATGCCCACGTCACCCGAGGCGATTACTCACCGTGGTGGGACGGGGTGGGGTGGTCCTACGCCGACGTCTGGATATCTCGAGCCGTAGAACTTGCGTACACGGATGCAACCGCCGGGTTTAACTACGCGGCCGAAGGCATGGTGTTTGTCCCACCAATGGCCGCATTCATCAAACTTTTCGGGATGCAAGGTGGAATGATGGGGTGGACCTACGCGCTTATTACCCTAAGCGCACTGATTGCCCCTATTGCTGCCTCAACGGTATACCGACTCACTCGACACGTTTCAGGCGCGGTCCTCGCCGGAGGATTTGTGGTAATAGATCCTGTGCTCCGATGGTTTGGGGTCAACGGATGGTCAGACTCAATGACCATGTTCTTCACCGCCGTCGCATTTTGGGGATTTGCCAGCACAGCTGCACGGCCAACAAAACTTCGTGCAATTATTTTTGGTGGCGGATTAGGAATGCTGGCTCTCAGCCATACCACGTGGCTTTGGCCATGCGTACTCTGGGCTGTTACAGCATGGCCACTATTACTCCTCCGTCACCGATGGTTACCGACAGCCGTCGTGGACGCTGAAACCAGACGCAACCCACACTGGATTATCTCCGGTATACCCCTAGTCGCGTTCTTAGGGGTTCTGCTACTCAGCATCGGCCTCGTCATGACCATCGGCGGATCTGCCGGCCATGACGAGTCAATTCCGATCTTTGCCGTCGACAGTAACAACCAACGTGCGCTCGTCATTAGCTATGACCCGTCAATTACGTGGCACGAATGGAAACCCAGTGACACAATTCGCGTCTTGATCACCAAATTCATTCCGGCAATACCTCGACAAACTGCAGCACTCCTCCACGGCCACCTAGTGAATGTCATACCCGGATTCGCATGGCTTGTATTGCTCGTAGGAATATCGGCTAGTGTGATCGGACTTCGCAAACACGTGCATCGCCGATTGTCGGTGTGGGCACTTATGGGGTTAGCCACATGCGGGGTTGTGATGTTTCACCCGGCAACGCCCCAGGAACCCAGCGTGATGATTTCCCTGATCGTCGTTGCAATGGTTTGGTTATTTGTTCCTGTCGCACGGATCTTGCTGCTGGTTTCACTCCCGATAATTGGCCTCCTCATGCTCTATATGGGAATTACGACCCAGCAGCGCCATAGCAACGCGATGGTTTATGTTTTTTACCTCATCTCAGGCATCACCTTTTCTATTGCGGTCTGGGACACCATGGGACGAGATTTCATACGTAACACGTCTCTCGTGCGGGTATTACCGAGCACACCACGTGCCCTCGCCAGCATCGCAGTCATCGCCCTAGTCATCATCGGCGCAGGCGACACCATTCGTACAACGGTGGACGCACGGGAAGAAACCGCGTATCTCAAATGGCTTGGCACACAAATGCATGTCAACGACGTCTTGTTCACGACCGGAAATGTGAATCCCTGGAGTGTCCATGAAAAAACCGGGCGTACCGTGTATTACGACGTACGCAACACGGGACGATTGATCGTGGATAGCAATACAAACCGGGGGTTAGTAGACATGCAGCCACCCGACAACGAGTCTTTCCAACGCGTATTTGACAAAAAGAAAGCACAGACTGTGTGGCGAAAAGTTCAGGTGGACCATTCTGAAGCGACCTCAAATTTGGAAATCCTTGCTAGCATTCGGGAAAACGGAGCTGAGGTGTGGTTCTACAGCCCTGGTCCAAGTGGGTATCCGAAAACGGATTCGATGAGCCTCAAGCTGCACTTCATCGGCGAGCCTACCTATCCAATATTTGCAATCGTTCCCCGTATAGCGTATCCAGATAGTGATGAGAGATTCGGATATGTATTGGATGCCACGCCAACTGATCTTAATGGGTAAAGAGCTTTGATAAGCGCTCCAACAACGCACAAACACCTGCTCTGGCAACGGGCAGCATGACCAACCAACGACCAACAATCGGCGTTGGCACGCTACAGCTGACATCTGAAGCGAAACAACTTGTTATGCAGGTTCTCGATAGCAACCGCTTGTCCTACGGACCAATGAGCCAGACCTTCGAGGAAACATTCGCCGAGATCCATGGCTGTCAATTTGGGGTTGTGAGCAACAGCGGAACCAGCGCCCTCCACGTCGCGATTGCCGCGCTCAAGGAAATCCATAAATGGAACGATGGCGACGAAGTTATCGTCCCAGCCGTGACATTTGTTGCAACCCTCAATGTGGTCCTCCATAACAACCTGAAACCCGTGATCGTCGATGTGGATCCTGATCATTACGACATGGATCCGGTCAAACTCGCAGCAGCGGTGACCCCCAGAACACGTGCCATCATCCCCGTCCATCTATTTGGTCAGCCCTGTGACATGGATCCCATCATGTCTATCGCGGCTGAGCACGATCTCCGCGTTGTCGAAGATTCCTGCGAGACGATGTTTGCCCAGTACCGAGGTCGGAGCGTCGGGTCGATCGGTGATATTGGTTGCTTTTCAACATATGTTGCCCACCTGCTATCGACCGGAATCGGTGGGCTAAACACCACCAACGTGCCCGAGTACGCCATTAAGCTTCGATCACTGGTAAATCACGGACGAGACTCGATATACCTCAGCATTGATGATGACGACAACCTTGGTGAAGACCGCTTGCGCTCGGTTGTCGAACGACGATTCAAATTCATCAGCCCAGGACACAGTTTCCGAATCACTGAAATGGAAGCCGCGCTGGGCGTTGCCCAATTAAAGACCCGTGACGAAATGCTGACGGCGCGACGGGCCAACGGCCGATTCTTGATGCAAGCACTAGAGCCAATTTCGGATCATCTGCAGCTGCCGTCAGTACGACCTGAAAGCGACCACTCCTTCATGATGTTTCCACTTGTCGTTAGAGAGGCCGCCAAGAACGAACTGGTGATGCACCTTGAACAACATGGCATCGAAACCCGTGACATGCTGCCACTCACAAACCAACCCGTATATCGTCGAATGCTGGACATCCGCGAAGATGATTTCCCCATCGCCAAACGAATCAATGATCAGGGCTTCTATATCGGGTGCCATCAAGATCTGACGTCGGCTGACCTCGATTACATCGTCGAAGTACTTCAGACGTACTTCCAACCTTCCGCAGCCGTCCAGAAAACGTCAATCGCATTGCTGATCACGTCCCGCTCAATCGCTTCAAATGCTCGTGACCTTGTGGGACAACTACCGCTCGACAAATTCAGCGAGGTGATTGTGGCCACCAATGCAACACACACAGACGTCGCCTCAGCGTTTGGGGATCATCCGTTCAGCCACATTGATGAACGAGTCTCAGATCCATGGTCATTTGTTCAGGATTCAGACAGATTTGATCAGTTTGAGCACGTCATAGCCTTTGGCTTAGACGGACGGGATGATCCTTCCCTCATCGGCCCTCTGATCATGAGCCTTGAACGAGGAAATGACATGGCCATTGCCTCTCGATTTATTGTTGGGAGCGGTGATGTCGCTGGGAGCCCTTCCGCGTCACGACGCACCGGAAACCGCCTCTTCAGCCTTCTCGCCAATCTGGTGTTTGCTGGAAACATCACCGATACCTTGTCAACATTCCGGGGCGTCTCAATATCAAAGTTGCGAACAGCTCCTATTTCGCAGCGTGGCCTCGCGGCCACCTACGAGCTATCGATTTCTGCAATGCGCCACCGGTGGCGTGTTGCAGAAATCCCAGTCGTTGAGCAGGAGATTTCTGATCGGTCGTTAACACTGCGAGCCCTCGGTAGCGTCCTTCCTCTCGTCATTGCGCTAATAGCCCACGCCTTTGGTCGACGCCGTCGACATAGATCCAGCTAACCATGGATAGGTAACCGAGCATGTCGTACTGGAACGGAAAACGAGTACTTGTCACCGGTGGAACCGGATTCATCGGCTCCCACTGTGTCGAGCGACTGCTCGAACATGGCGCTCATGTTCGTGTGATCGGAAGGAATAGGCAATCGTTCCAAAAACATTTACGCAGCGTGGAGCAAGATGTTGATTTTCAGGTTGGCGATCTCACCGATGTCGTAGCAATTGACCGAGCCGTCGCAGATCAAGACATGCTGATTCACCTCGCGGCGTTCGTGGCGGGAATCGGCTACAACGTTGATCATCCAGCCTCCATGATCCAACGCAACCTCGAGCTCGGGGTCCCAACGATGACCACGGCCGCTCAAGCTGGTGTGGCGCGCATTGTCTGTGTTAGTTCGGCATGCGTTTATCCGCGCCACTGCTCTGTCCCAACGCCAGAGTCTGAAGGTTTTGACGACGATCCTGAGCCAACTAACTTTGGCTACGGCTGGGCCAAACGTCTTCTTGAAGTTCACACGCGCGCACTTCATGAAGAATTTGGATCAAGCGTAGCGATCGTCCGACCGTATAACGGCTATGGGCCACGAGACAATTTCTCGGAAGAGACCAGCCATGTGATTCCGGCCCTGATCAAGCGGGCTGACGCCGCCGAGGATGTTCTGGAAATATGGGGTGATGGAACTCAGACCCGTTCATTCCTGTACGTAACAGACTTCGTCGACGGAATCCTTACAGCAGCTGAACATGCACCTAACAGCGAGCCTATCAACATCGGAACCCACGAAGAAGTCACAATCGGAGAACTTGCCCAACACGTCATCAACACCGTCAACCCAAAGCTACGCCTAGAATTCGATACCACGAAGCCACGCGGCCAACCCCGCCGCGCCGGGAACCTCGATCGCGCGGACGCAATCGGATTCTCAGCCAAAGTCTCACTACCTGACGGGCTTGAACGCACTTTCGACTGGTATCGGAGAAGTGACGAGTGATAAACCGCACCATCATCCTCCTCACCCTCAACGAAATCACAGGGGTTACGGCACATCGCGACATCGTCGCCAACCTCTTAGCCGACGAAGTCTTGGCAGTCGATGGAGGCTCAACGGATGGAACTGTTGAGCTGCTCAAGGAGCTCGGAGTCGCTGTTTATCGACAGAAACGTCCAGGACGTGGCGCTGCTATTCGAGAGGGCGTTGCACAAACTTCGGGCGACCACATTGTCATCTTCAGCCCCGATGGGAACGAAGACCCTCAAGATATCGATCGATTGTTTGACCTCCTCACCGAAGGCTATGACGTCAGCGTAGCCTCGAGATTTCTTCCCGATTCACGCAACGAGGAAGATGACGACGCGTTGCCGCTACGAAAGCTGGCCAATCAAGCCTTTACCCAGCTCGCCAACATGCTTTGGGCACCTACCGGGGTTCACGTGAGCGACGCGATCAATGGGTTCCGAGGATTCACACGGGACGCCTTCAACTCGATGGGGATTCAATCGGATCGCTTCACAGTGGAATATGAGATGACCCAGCGTGCGCTCCGACTCGGCCTTCGGATCGGTGAGATCCCGACTCAAGAAGGTAATAGGATCGGCGGCGAGACCAAGGCTCCATCGATTCGCACTGGGATTGAATTTAGCCGGTTTGTCATAGGCCAGATCATTCGCGGCACATAAGCCCGATAACTAGATGTTGTAGATCCGTTCCGCATTGCCTGCAAACAACGCGTCCTTTTCTCCCATCGTGAAACTCGATGTGATCTTTCGATACGCAGTCACAACGTCGCTATAACTGCTCCATAGACTGTCAATCGGCCAGTTGGTGGCAAACAGCGATCTGTTGCAGCCAAACTTTTCTATGCAGGTTTCTACATACGGTCGGATTGATTCGACCGTCCACTGGTTATCAAACATGCCGAGGCCGGAAATCTTGCAAATGATGCTCTCAACCTCAGCGATCACGCTAATTCCCGCTCGCCACTCTTCGAAGTACTCCGGTGTCCGCTCCTTCGGCAATCCCGCATGATCCATCACAATGGTGGTCTCAGGATATGTTCGCGCAAGATCTGCAAGCTTCCTCATTTCCTCATACCCCACAGCTACACTCGAAACTAGGCCGTACTGTCCAAGCATCCGGAACCCTCGTCGGAAATCATCGTCCACTAAGTAATCGCCAGAGGAAAAATCACGAATACCTTTGAAATTCTCATATTCCAGATGGCGCTCGATCTCACGACCTGCATCAGCGGCTCGCAAATCGACATATCCGACGATCGCCTGCGGCGCACCCGTTCGATCAAAAGATTCTTGCAACCACTGGGATTCGACGACAGGGTCTTTCGACCCAATCGCCGCTTGTACGTGGATGGCCTTTACCATTCCACTAGGAGTCGCCTCGGAAATAAAATCCTCGGCAAGGTAGTTGCGCTCCGCTAATTTTCGAGTTTGAGCCCCGAGCACTGGATGATCCTGATCTGGCTTCCAATGGTCGTATTGCAGCTGAGGATGCTTCAAATCGAAGAAATGGACATGGGCATCGACGAACCTAAATTGCCGACTCTCGTGCTCTTCCGTCATATCTCTAAACCGCCTCACTACCAAGGGTTATCGCAGCCACATACCAGATTGCACGTGCATTCCTGATACATTAACGCTCGTCCACCGGCACATCCATCACCACACGGACCTGCTAGCGGTCGAAATCGCCAATATTCCGTGGATAGGGAGCGTCTACGGAACATCCGACCGACAGGCACTGATATGGACCCAAGGTACCGAGGGTCAATATCGGGTGATGTTCCGAGCCCTACAGGCTATTGGTGATCGAAACTTTTCTGGATGCGTGGGGTAAGCCTTTTAAGAAACATGCAGAATTTCAGTCAAACAGCCGGGTCGGTGCTCACAGATTCACCAGTAGCATTTCAGCTCCCAGCAACGCCTCTCCAAGCAACCGCAACTTAAATGAGATTCTTTAGCGCGTCATCGACAGCATCGGCCACCGCGTCCTGTTCATCTGGCGTGATGCCGGGAAACAGAGGAAGCGAGATTGTCGAAGCCCCAATTCGCTCAGCCTCAGGAAATTGTCCCTCTCCGTACTGGAACTGTTCGCGATACGCCTCAAAGAGGTGTACGGCACGAAAATTCACAGCGACACCGATCCCACGTTGCTGAAGCGCATGGAGCATCTCGTCACGGATCTCAGACCGAACCTGTATGGTGAACAGATGGGCAGCATGTCGAGAACCTGCCAACCGATCCGGAATCCTAAGAGCATCATAGTCGCCTAGCGCATCCCTGTAGCGATTAAAGGCTTTGGTCCGCAGGTCGAGCAGCTCGTCTATGCGCCGTAGCTGGCCAACAAGAATCGCCGCCTGCACGTCACTCATATTGCACTTCCACCCAGCCTCAACCACATCGTAGTGACGATATGTCCCGGTGTATCGATCTGCCGCACCAGCCGTCATCCCATGTAAGCGAAGCTTGCGAAGTCGATCAGCAAACTCCGGATCACGGGTCACAATCGCACCACCCTCACCTGAGGTGATGTTCTTGGTGGCATAAAAACTTAGGCAAGCAGCCCGCGAATGTGAACCAAGCGACGCGGGATCTCTACGCGCCTCAAGAGCATGAGCCGCATCTTCGATAATTTCAATTCCCCGAGCCTCCGCAACTTCGCTCAACCCCACCATATCGACCATCTGACCATACAGGTGGACCGGCATGACGACCCGGGTCCTATCCGTAATCGCCGCTTCTACCTTAGAAACATCAATATTTCCCGTCTCGGGTTCGACATCGACAAACACGGGTTTTGCTCCAGAATGCACAATCGCGTTGGCCGTCGCTACAAACGTCATCGGCGTTGTGATGATTTCGTCGCCTGGCTTGATACCCAACGCGACCAGGCACAGATGAAGCGCAGCCGTACAACTAGTCACAGCAACAGCAGCCTGCGTATCCGTGTATGACACCAGATCAGCCTCTAATTCAGCCGCAACCGGACCCGTCGTAAGAAAATCTGTCCGCAGTACGGCGGCCACCCGATCAATATCATCTTCGTCAATACTTGTACGAAAAAACGGAACTTTAGGCATTGTTCAAACCAATCAATTGTCCAGCACCGTCTATCACCGACAATTCTCGCATCGATTTTTCCCAATAATGCATCAGTCCGTCCGAAATCCTTGCATTCAGTGGCGTAATATCGGTTTCAAATTGATGTATCTATCGCAAACCTCAGACTCAAAGTTCGAGTACCCGACCAGTCATCACACCACCGGAGAGTCCCACATATGGATTCGGCAGAGTCGATTGCTCGAGAACACACGTAGTGGAGCACGCGTTGATGTGTAGCGAGACAACGGATAGCGGAGTGGACAGACCGACGTGATCATTCTCGGACTTACCGCCACCATTTCATGGAACACCGCCGCAGCCCTCGTCCAAGATGGACGTCTAGTCGCCGCTGCTGAACAAGAGCGGTTTAATCGAATCAAACAGGCCCCAAGGATCCCCCCTGTCGAGGCCGCTGAATTTTGCCTGCAAAGCGCCGGAATTGACCCGGCCGATGTTGATTGTATAGCTGTTGGTTTTGCATCACCGATGCGGTACGCCTTGCTCCGTGGTCTGGGTACTGCACGAAGTCTCGCCGGTCACGACTTTCTCCTAACCGCGCCCTCGGTCGCTGAATACATGATTCAGCAATACAAGCTCCGGCAGCGACTCTTTGACGCAATGCCCGAGCTGGCCAGCAAGAAGTGGGTCTATGTGCCCCACCATATCGCCCACGCAGCCAGTGCCTATAGGGCCTCCGGTTTTCAGGAAACTGGCGTTTTGGTCACTGACGGTAACGGTGAACGGGACTCGACCCAAACAGGCTTCGCCAAGAATGGCGAACTTACCGTTCTCGATAGCAAGGCTGCCGATCAATCACTTGGAGGGCTCTATAGCAACACCACCTCGCTGCTCGGATTCTCCCGTCATATTGATGAAGGTAAAACCATGGGACTCGCCGCCTATGGAACACCAAAGTACCCATTGGAGGCCCTACGCATCCACGACGGCACTTACACGATGCCTCGCAGCTACATTAGGGACGGGTTTTGGAAAGATTTTCCGTTTCAACGCCACAAGGGCGATGAGATCACACAAGAACACAAAGACTTCGCCGCCAGCGTGCAACACCGGCTTGAAGAAGCCGGAATCGCCCTCGCTCAAGGAATCCATAATCGAACAGGTTATCGCCGCCTCGCACTGGCTGGAGGTGTCGTTCTCAATTGCGATATGAACGCCAAAATCCTTCAGCAGGATTTTGTCGACGACATTTATATCCAGCCAGCTGCTCACGACGCCGGCACGGCCATTGGAGCAGCTCTTGAAGTCGCCGCACAGCTTGGTGAGCCGGGTGGATTTGTCATGGACCACGCGTACTGGGGTCCTGAATACTCAGCAGCTGAAATTCAGGCAACGCTTGATGAAACAAAGGTTCCCTATGAAAAACCCCGTGACATTGAGCAAGCCACAGCTGACCTGTTATCCAAGGGCTTGATCCTTGGATGGTTTCAGGGCCGCATGGAAATAGGCCCCAGGGCCTTAGGTGGACGAAGCATTTTGGCAAACCCAGGGATGGCCGAAATGAAGGATCGCGTGAACGCTGAGGTTAAACATCGTGAGGGTTGGCGCCCATTTGCCCCATCGATGCTAGCTGAGAGTGCCGACGATCTGGTTGAAAATTCCTATCCGTCACCGTTTATGTTGCTGACGTTCACGGTTCGCAAGGAATGGCGGGAACGGCTAGCCGCAGCTACCCACATTGATCACACCGTGCGCTCACAAACCGTAACTCGAGATACCAATAGTCGGTTCTACGGCATGATCGAAAAATTCCGAGATTTAACTGGAATCCCTGCCGTTATGAACACCTCGTTTAATGATCGGGGAGAACCGATCGTGATGAGCCCACGTGACGCGCTCCGAACCTTCTTTAGTACCGGCCTCGACGCGCTTGCAATTGGTGATTTTGTCGTCAGGAAAAAAACGCCGGCGCCGGACGAGTAATGGCACGAGCTACAACGTTTTCCCAACCTTCTACGTCTCCGCCCAATGCCTCCGCACGCCGATAAACAGCTGATGGAGCAAACAGACGGCGTCTCTCGGACCTGTCCCCACTGCGGAAGCCAGAAACGACTCCCTACGGGTCGTTCTCCCAAATCACCTTATCTCGAAAACAAGACCTACGACATTGTTAGATGCACCGGATGCGGATTACTTCTGACCGAACCTAAGCCTACAAACGAAGAACTCCATGACATTTACGAGCATGAGTCGTACTACTCAACCTCCGAGGCCATACGGGGGACCAGAGACCAAAAAAGCTGGTATGCAGATGCCCGCCGTCTTCTTCGCGAGAAAGCCGTCCGAGCTTCATATGCACGACCCGGAATTCACCCATCGTTAGTTGATCGTTTCATAGGACGAGTACTACGGGGTCGATTTGGCTGGGCACCGACACCGCTTGAAGGCAATCGACTTTTAGACGTAGGCAGTGGTGACGGCGCCTTTCTGCTTGATGCCCAGAAGGCAGGTTGGGATGTCGTAGGACTCGATGTCTCCTCGTTAGCTGCACGAAACGCTAGATCTCTGGGGCTTAAGGTCCTCGTGGGGGAAATTCATAACGCCGATCTCGATCCTGGCTCATTCGACGTGGTGCGCCTGTGGAGCGTCTTAGAGCACAGCACTCAACCTGACGTCATGCTCCGACGCGTGCATGAACTTCTCGCACCAGGAGGCTGGGCCATTATCCAAGTACCGAACGCCACGAGTTTGGCCGCACGAGTCAGTGGCGATCGATGGCCCGCCTGGGACACGCCGATTCATCTCACACATTTCACCAAGAAAACTTTGGCCGCCATGGCAGACGATGCTGGATTAGTTCCAAACGGGATTTACAGTACCTCGGTCGGCACCTTCGCCGGAGTCCTAGGATTGACCACCAACATTCCAGGTCGAGCCCTTATATTCGTTGCTGATCAAATCATCGACATGATGAACATGGGAGATTGCATCATGTTGTTTGCACGAAAATCACCCGCTGGATAGATCCGTCCAACACAACAACAATAGTTGTTCACTCAAAAGGCATACGCCGAAATAACAAAGAGACACGGCAAGTTAGCCTCCCTTCCAAGACAGCTGCCCAGGGAATTCGTAGCGCTATTGGTTGGCGCGGTTGTCGTCGGAATCACCTGGTCACCAATGCTCACGACAGGCGGCGACCATTTAAACCGTGATCTTTCATATCCACTGACTATTGAAGCCTTCATCGCCGACTTCTTCCCGATCATCGCGTCAGACGGTCTTCCAGCTTTTCCCCATCTTTCGATGGGGCCAACGATGGTCGGTAGCGCCCTCATTGGTGGAATGGCACGTGCGAGTACGGGAACACTGCTGGGACTGATCGTGTTTGTTCATGCCCTTCTAGCATTCGCAGCTGCATTTTGGGCATTCGGCTATATGGCTAATAGGAAAATAGCCTCAGAAAACAGTCTGCTCATTGGCCGTGTCGTTGCCGGCATCACATATGCCGTTAATCCGTGGATTCTAGGTCGAATAGAACATCTCGGTCTTGCTATGGGATATGCGATTTTCCCTGCCGCGATGGCCATGACGCTGCATGCGTATCGTCGCGGTTCAGCGAGACGAGCAGTCCTGGCTGGCGGGATATTTGCATTCGTAGCTGCAAGCCCACACGTCTTGCTTGCATCTGTCGTCATAGTTGGCAGCTTGGTGACCACTCGCCTCATAACCCTTCCTAACGAACGTCGTCGCACACTAGCCCTCACGACAATCACGGTAGGTGCTACAGCTCTATTCACTTCCTTCGCATGGATCCCGATAGCAGCCTCTACCATCCACGCAGGATCTATACCAAGAGCGCTGGCCGCAGCGACCGGTGACATAGCTGTTGGAAATTCAACAATTTCCTGGATTGATGCCCTGACCCTATCAGCGAATCCTCAATGGTCCACAGAGTTAGGGGCTCTAGGCACCGGAAGACTCGCCTGGCGGATAGCCGGACTGATGATGGCAGCAAGCATGATATTTGCAGCTGTATGGCGTCCGACACGCCGGGGGGCAATACCACTCGTAGTTAGTGCCGTGACCGTAATGTTGTTTATCGGGTTGACTCAGCATCCTGAATCTCATGGGTGGCTCGAGTCCGCTGTGGGGACGTTCCCAGGCAGCCGTGGCCTACGAGAACCGGATAAGTATTCCGGCCTTATCGCCTTGGCTATCGCGGCATCCCTCGGTTCCATCGCAATGTTCCTTGCGAACCGATGGGCCAATACCAAAAGCCTCGACCGCCTCACGATTTCGATTCTAGGTGGACTGCTGTCAATCACCTTCGTGGCCTGGATTATTCCTGCCGAAAAACATTTCCTGTGGGGACATGCCACAGGCGTCTGGACACCAATACATCTTGATCCCGGATACCGACAGGGGATGGATTTCATTCGAGAAGAACATCCACAACCTCAGCGCATCCTGATCTTCGAGCAGGACGAGCGTCGACCATACTGGGATCCAGATCGGGTCTTACGACCTTTAGTGACCCGATCGCTCAGCCCCCTTCAGGTCACAGGGAGCCGAACAATCTCCACGGTTAAACCCCTCGCGCTCGTCCAGTCGCTGACCGAAACATCTCTGACCGCTGCGATCTCCGCATATCAGGCCGACCGAACACTCGTCGTAACCGATACGAAAGAAGGACAGGAGTTGCGTGATCGGCTTGCAGACCTCGAGCAGTTCAAACTGTTGTACCAAAACAATGTGCTTGCCTACTTCGAATTTAGACATCAGCCATCCCCTTCTGGTCACAACACACCCTGGGCATCAGTGACTGGAATTCGGGGCTTAGCCACAGGGAACGCGACAAGTCTTGTTGTCGACGTCGCACCGAACACCTGTAGCAGGAGCAGTCTTTCTGAAGTCCCACCTGCGGCCCCTGGAACGGATGGACGCGCTGTTGCCCTTGCCTGCCACCCATCCGAATCCTTCGTGAACATAAGGACCTCTGCGAATACCTCACAGGATTGGGAGTATGCAGATGGCACGCCATCCGGATTCCGACGATGGCTGGCAACCCTCAAGGTCGAAAACCTTCGTGTTATGGATCTTGATTACGGCCTCGGCATGTCGTGGATCCGCCGAGATGAAAGGACCGTCAAGAGTTCACCGCTCCTTATTCGCATTCCGGTTGAGCCAACAGGACACCGTGAGATTTATGCGCGGGTGCTCGTAGGCTCGAATGTTGCCCACCTTGAAATGCGTCTACGAGGGTCTTCTGTTTCTTCGAACACGCTAGACATCTCAGACACGGGTCCCCCACGGCTCGTCTGGGTTCCTGTGGGATCTGTCACTGACCCGGGCAACGAACCAGTAACTCTTGAAATAACCACAGGACACGGCTTCGCTGCCATAAACACGATCGCAGTAAGCGATCAACCGTTGAAACCATCGCGGCCAGGACATAGCTACCCCAGTTATTTGGGGAGGTACATCCCCGGATCGGATGGGACAACTTCCCATCGTCATCGTGTCCACGTAACGCAGGCACCCGCTATAGTGACTCTCGGATTTCCATACGATTCGGGATGGGTAGCATCAACCTCCTTGGGATCTTTCTCAGCCCTGCCTGTCGGAGGCGGATTATCAGGATTCCTCATCGAGGACACGGATACCGTTGAAATAGATGTCGACTACGTGTTCCAACCCTGGTATTTCGCAGGCATTGTCGTCTCTGTGCTAGCACTGATCACGGCAATGATTTATCTGAGCTGGCCACTCCAACAGCCCATCCGAAACAACCTCAACCGGACGAGACCGCCTATCTTCCGATCCCGAAACCAATACTGAATCACGGCTCGCCCTTAGCTAGGCTATATCAACACCAAATCTCTTTGGCCCAGAACGAGTGGCAAATGACTGCGAAATCATGCACTAGTCCTACAAGCGGGTTGACCGGCAATGGCATGATTACGCTGACAGATCCACCAGCTCGAAAAACATTCGGTGAGATCCATGGAACACCCTAATGCCTAAATCCCAACGTCTGATCTCAGTTATTGTTCCTGTACACAATGAAGCTGCGAACGTGCCGAAGGTCGCTCGGGAAGTCGAAGAGGCACTCCGGGATTTCCGGTTCGAACTGGTCTTTGTCGACGACGGATCCACGGATCAAACGATCGTTGAACTTGAAAATCTTTCGCAGTCAAAGGACCACGTTCGCTTTCTTGAACTCGCACGAAACTATGGTCAGTCAGCAGCCCTTGATGCCGGTATCAAACAATCCTTGGGAGAAATTGTTGTCACGCTTGATGGCGATCTTCAAAACGACCCTGCGGATATTCCAAGAATGATCGCGAAGTTAGACGAAGGCTTTGAGGTCGTAAACGGATGGCGGCAGCAGCGTGCGGGCTCGTGGTGGCGAAGGCGATTGCCCTCGACGATCGCGAATTGGCTCATCGGAAGGATCGTGGGCTCTCAGGTTCGTGATAACGGCTGTGGGCTAAAGGTCTTTGATCGAACGCTAGCAAGTGAACTCCAACTATATGGTGATGGTCATCGGATGATCCTGGCACAAGCCCATCATCTCGGAGCAAGGATCATAGAAGTCCCAATAACCGACCGCCCACGCCTACACGGACAGTCCAAGTACGGTCTATCACGAACCTATAAGGTGATCCTGGATCTCATTGCCCTTCAATTCATGGCCTCCCAAGGTACGAAACCGATCCGATTGATCGGAGGAACTGGTCTTGCCATGGTGGTAAGCGCATTTACCGTTGCCCTAGGCCTGCTGATATGGCGTCTGGGGGGAGGGGGGTTTATTGTCCAAAGTCCCCTCACCATGTTGGCAGGCGTACTCTTAATCGTTGGGGTTCAGCTCATTCTTCTTGGACTTGTCGCGGAATTAATTGTTCGGCTTTATCAACACTCCGACAACACCGTCCCGTACCGGATCCGACGACACAGCCAAGCATCGAGCGAACATCCTCCTGACAAACCGTCGATCCCTAGTCCCCCTGCGGGTGAAAAGACTCCGTCGACCTCCGCTGAAACACAACCCAGCCGATAGCGACCATCATCAACGATATTGCGGACACGAGGACCGAAATCGTAAAGGCCGGCTGGACCGAAAATTCCACCGTCACGTGCTGCACACCAGGCTGATGCACCCAGAATCCATTGGCATAACCATCAACCTTAATGTGGTCTAAACGCTCACCGTCAATAGACGCTTCCCAATCCGGGTGAAACGATTCATTAAAGACGAGAAGGTATGGAGCCTGTCCTTCCACGACCAGCTGATATCCAGACGGGCTTTCCTCCAGCACACGAACTGAAGCGGTTGCCTCCCGCACGGGATTCGTGGATGTTGGATCGAGAACCACCACGTATTCTTCTTGCCCTTGCTGCGCAATTTCAATCCGCAAATCACGGCTGAGATTGATTGCACCGCGGTACACCCCGAGCTGACCAGGGTCTCCTGAAGACAAACGTTTCGATTTCCCGTTAACAAGAATCCCAAGTTCTGGAGGAGCCCCTCCAGGTATTCCTGCTTCGCCTAACGGCTCCATAAGCACTGTCAGACTGGCTTGCCCAGAGGCCGGAATCCGAGGCTCAAAAACAAAGCGGCCATTGCCAATCTGTGGCGTTTGCTCTACAGCAAATGCCACGTTCTCACCATCACGAACATCCGATTGAAACGGCGTATAAAACCCAACTGCGTTCTCGCCAGGATTCAACCGTACACCAGTAACTCGAATCGTCTGCACCTGGTCAGCCTTAACCTCCTCAAGACTCACCAGCTCCTCGTTCACATACACATAGAACGTTCGGTCCCGCGCATACGAAAACACTCGGAGGTGGAGTTCTGCAGCCGCTCCTGCATCAGATCGATTTGACACCATAAAGTGCGGGCCATGCTGGGACTTAACCCACCGCCACTCGACCCCCGGAGTTAGTTCTTCTCGACGTCCCCACTCCTCGTCATCACCAACCCCGATTGTTAATGACGCAGAACTCACTAACTCAGAATCAACGGTGCCAGACGACGTGTCAAACACCCAGATCCCGTCTGATCCCGAAACCTGATCTCGTCCGCCCAGACGAATAGTCAAGGCGTTCCCATCCACGAAAACCGGGTCGGCCGGTACAGTCGCGATTCCCTCGAGCAGCCCGATCTCCACCAATCGAGCAAAAATCCTTGCATCTTCCGTCGAAAGTACGGCGAGACCATCAGGTATCCAGAATCGCTGCGTCACCCTATCGACGGTATAGACATCCCAGTATCCAAATGTTCGGTCCAACGCCATACCCGCCTGTTGTGACAATAGCTGCGTTACATGCTCAGGGGAGTCGTCAGTTCGATAGCCCGTACCTTGGTAGAAGTCATATCGGACATCCCGCTCATGCACCACAGTGTCGATACCTAGGCGAGCTGCCAGACGACCGGCCGAGACTGAACGGTGATCTAAGAGATCAGACTCAAGCTGTTTCACCAAGGCTCCTGCTGGACTTGGAGCACCCTGCGTGACTTTCATGCGGTTTGTCGATCCTGCAAACATCACAGGTCTCGTTGTCATCCACTGTATATAGGAGCCAAATCCCGTGTAGCCCCAATCACTCAACCAAGGACTATCTCCTGGCACCGAAAGGATTCGAAAGGAGTCATCCTGACTATCCAACCATGTGCCCGCAGCTCGCACATAGGAAGGCGGCGTCACATGATTTGGATTGAGGAATGTTCGCTCATCCTCAGTCGCAAAAAACAAGCCCAGCGTGAGCGGGTACGCCAAGACAGGACCTAAGATCACCGCGAACAGCATCGTGCTTCCGGCGGCAACTATTGTGCTCCGACGAGCCTCCAGCCGCAGCATTCGCTGGAAACTTCTTGTCCAGGCACGCACGAGAACTGGAGCTGCCAGGCCAATAAGAACCGCATATCCAATGACCGTGAACAGCGTGAACTTAAACCAGGGGCTACGAAACAACCAGGCCCCAGGTACATGCTCCACGACCCAGACATATACATCACCCCATGGCGCATTCAGACCTGCCCCGAGTACAAGACCGAGACCTGCTAGCCCGACAAAGAAATGCTTGAAACGACCCCGACCTAAAACGACACCAGCGATCACGACTGCAACAAATACCCACCCACCAAAAATAATCATGGGATGAGAGGTGTACGTCTCAGCATACGTGCGGTAGGGATCAACAAGACCTTGAAACCACGTCCAGTCCCCATGCAGCCGAACCACATTGGTCAACGATGTATAAAGGCTTTGTCCTTCAAGAAATTGCCTGCTCACACCCCTAAACATGTCGACATCACTGGTCTTCGTAACCACGCCCAGACCACGAAGTTCCGGCACAATCCAGAAAGCATTTATGGCCACCCACACAACAGACGCCGCGGCCGCAGATACGCCAATACGGACAGCCCGAGCCCAATGCCTTCGCACCACCATTGCGGTCGCTGCCGTAGCAATGAACATAGGCAGCACAGCCATCGCAGCGACCATCTCGGTAACGTTGTTACCAATTGGAGCCGCCAGGATCGACACGAGACCCGTCGCACACACTGCTCGTGCATAGTCAGCGTCGCGACTCACAGTTCGGATCCAATATGCAAGTGCGAAAGGCAACACCGCGACTGCCGCGATCATCGGTTCCTTGTATCCCATCCAGTTCGAGATGATCCACAAATTAAACATGTAGAACAACACCGCTGCGAGACGCGAAATTCGCTGCCATGGCCCTTCATAAACCGCTGCCATGAGGGTGTACATGGCAAAACCAGGAAGCGTAAACCAGAACACAAACTGAGCAGCCTGTGCTATGACGGGCGACACCCCCAAAGCCTGTAACGCCGCCGCTATAAACAGGGTGACAAATCTTCCTGAATCGAGAATCGCCGGAGCTCCAGTTCCGACCTGATCATTCCAAATGAACCAGAACCTTATGAACTCGGTCCAATTTGGGGGCACCATTAAATCCTCGGAATTAAGAAGCGCTCCTTCCCTGAACCACAAGAGGGGCGTGAGACCGAAAACAAGAATCGCCACGTAGTCGAGCCGATGAGATGTTGTCCAGCCTCGTCGAATCATCGAAACCGCCGAACCTCCACGCTGCCGCACATGGGTTTCACCTGAGAATCGTCTCCGCCATCGTTCATCTCGAAGTTAGTCGACGGAGCCGCGTCCACACACGAGTTCCAAGCACTCCCATGGCCGCAACGACAAACACCACCACGCCTCCAACCGATATCGCGGCTCCCCAAAGAAATAGGCGTTGAGGTACGAACTCAATGCTCACGTTATACACACCAGCAGCCGGGATCTTGTATCCATTTGCAAAACCGTTCACCACATGATGTTGGAGGACCTGGCCCTCAGTGGTCGCCTCCCACCGTGGGTCATACGACTCGCCAAAGACCAAGGTACCTGGTCCTGCCGTGACCACTCGAAGCCGCATGGACGACGGATCGCGGTGTTGCACATCCACCATGGTCGGAGAATTCGTACGACCAGAGGAAAGCGTTTTCGGTACAACACGAACCACATACTGTTCAGCTTTTTGCTGGTGGATCGCGAGTTGCTGAGTGCCAACCAAGAGGTTTAACGGAAGCTCAAAGGTCCTCTCGCCCAATCGGTCCCTCGAAGTAAGTTCCAGTGGTCGACCATCGAGGGTCGCGCTGACCGCATCGACATCACCGTCAGGACCATATGATCGAATACTTAACAGATGCGGCCCCGGCACATGAGTCTCCAGTGGAAATTCGTATACCAAACGCCCAGCACGAAGCGAATCTTCTCGAACCGCAAACGTCAGTTGGCGATCGCCGACTGGCGTACCGCCAAACGGCGAATAGAACCAGACTACGTTTTCACCAGGCTGAAGCTCGACCGCACGAAGCAACACATCAACCGACCGATCCCCTGGGATTCGACCAAGAAATTGTTGCTCCTCGTTAACGTATACGTATAGGTCACGAGGCGTCTCATGCGACCGCACCTTGAACACAACGTTCGTTAATGTCGTGGTCTCAGATTGATTCTCAATCGTCAAGGCCCGCTTGCCATCTCCATTGAGCCATCGCCACGCATCTCCATCCACTAGCTCAGTCGTCGGCAAGTTTTCAGCAAACGCCATCCAAACCACCCGTTCTTCCGCATCCAACGGCGCGGTCACCGGACGGGCACCGCGTTCGGTAGAAGCCACGTATGACACCGGGACGGTACCGCTCCGAAGAAGTTTGGTGGTGGCCTCGACAAGTTCGCGAGGAATATGGGCCGGCACTACAACTAGTTCCGCCGCTACACTCACATCCAACGCACCGTCGAGTCGGTGGGCACCGGAAGCCAGATCGAAATCCCCCAGATGAACCCAGAACGAGGTGCCAGGAAACGACTCCTGCGAAAGGTCCACACTAGTCCCATCAATCTGCAGTTGCCCTGAAGGAAACTGGCCTCTTCGCCGTGCCTTGAGAAAAACTGAATGTGTGCCCGGCGCATCGATATGGAACGTTACTGGCGCTCCCCGCTTGGGAACTCCATATCGGTACCTCGATGGAACCTCCGCAAGAGCTAGTTCTTCTGCGCCACTCTCGAACAAAACAATGCTGTCCAGATCAGGAGACGTGAGCGCAGCGGAAACACCACGCGGCGGTTCACGATCGGTAAATATCAGGGCAGGCGCTTCAAGAAATGATGACCCAATCAGCATTGGTAGTACGTCGAGGCCCCCAGCGACCACGACGTGTTGATCAGTGGCATACGTGTGCGGAAGAGACGACGTCACTGGATAGATATCCCAGGTTCCAAAAGTCATCGGATCCCCAACACCCAATTGTCGACGGAGGCGCTCCCGGACCCATGCCGGATCATCCGTATCCCCCGCGTAGAGCCAATGCTTAATGTCTGTCTCATGGCTGATATGGCGAACCGCCATAAGCTTCAAAAGTTCGTCAGCCCGTCTAGTCTTGTCCCCATAGATGGCGTCATACGTCACCGCATTCAAATCAGCGTTCGTGGCTGCCACCAGCGATCCAAACACCGTCGAAAACGCGTAGACCACCGGCGTGGCCCCAAGCTGGGTTAACGGCGGTCCAAAGCCGTTGTAGCCCCAGGTATTAGCCCAGACCGTCGTATCAGGAAGAACCGCTAGACGCCCATCAGAAATCTCCGCGTCTACCCATTGAGAGGCCACATCAACAAAGGCCGGCACCCGTACACGGTTGTGCGGTAAATAGTCCCGATCGTCATCAGTTGTGAAGATCTTGCCTGTGGTTACTGGGTAGGCATACACCATGTTGACAGCCATCACCCCAATTACAGGCAACACAACAAGGGCCCCACGAAATCGATACCAGGCTCCGGGAGAAAACGGCCGATCACGAAGACGCACATGCAGCTGGGCGAATGCCACCCCGACCAACACAGCCACACCGATCGTTGTGATTAAGGTGAACTTAAACCACGGGCTCCGGACAATCCAAAAAGCTGGCACATGCTCCACAAGCCATAGATAAACCTGGGTCATGGGCTCGTGGGTCCCCATGCTGAGGGCAAACCCGATCACCGCAAAGACCGTAAACAAATGTCGGACGGACGGGCCACGAACCACCGAGCCCAGCAATGCCAGCACCGGAACGACCCAGGCCAGCGCCTGCAACACGAAGGTTGACTGGTAGACGGTCGAATGGGCTCGATACGGCTCCTTCCATCCTTGATACCACGTCCAGTCACCCTGAAAGCGCAGCACATTCGGAACAGACGTTGAACTCGAGAGTCCCTGCAACCATGTCGATGCCAATTCGGCCGTCGCCGTAATTTCCGCACCAGACGTGGCCCGGAGTTGACCGACAAATGGGATGAGCCAGAAGGCATTCACTAGGGCGGCGGTAGACACCCCCAACAAAAAAATGATCCCAACTCGGCAAAGGTACGCAAGCTCGCGCCACCGCCCAGTAAGCACTGGATAAAGAACAAAAACCAGGAGCACCGCACCGAGAACAACGGCTACAACCGGGGGGTTCCCCCCAATCCCAGATCCCCAAAGCGCCACCGGCGCAAACAGCAGCACAAACCGACGTAAACCAATACGTCGATCAAAGGCGAGAATCAGAAGCGAAATAACGGCCGGAAGAACCGCCTGTGCGCTCAAAACTGCAATATTGAAACCAAGCCAGACGTTTTCCAGGTACAAATTGAACATGTAAAAACTGGCAGCCACGAGAGCCGCTGGTTTCCAACTATCACCAAATCGGCCACTACCAAAGAGCGTTCGAACCAACAGCACCATGGAAAGGCCTGGGAGCATGAACCACAGAATCATTACCGCTCGTTGAGCCACAGCAGGCGTTAACCCGATTGCTTGCAACAGCGCTTGCTGGCCGAACACGAGAATGGCCGTGTGTGCCACGTTATACGGGGTCCCGGTGTTCAGTAGCGGGTTCCAAGAGTGCAAAGACAAATGGAACTGTGCCGGCACCCGGGGCAATGCGGAATCCTCAGAGATGAGCATGACATCCAAGGGCGCCCAGAAAATCGGCGCAAACCCAAGGATGATGACGACACCCGGGATGGCCCATGACGATTGGAGTAAACGAAACAGATGTCTCATAACCATCCTCAAACCCCGAGCATCGCTAGGTCAAAAATACACACGGGCCCACCCCAACAACTGTTTTCGCAGATTCATCTCCAGAAATCAGCCGCGAGACGACAATCTATCGACAAGTCTTTGAATCAGTATCACAACCGAATCATCGATTACGGTTGTGACAAAGAACAAGACAAGCGCAAAAATCCCGACACTAACCACCACCCCGGACACAACGATGGCCCGCTGGTTAACTCCTGCACCCGAAGCCGCCAATCGTCCACCAGAACTTGCCAGCATTGCCGATAGCACAGCAACACCCATCAAGATCTCAGCAATACTGGCAACCATCTGGGTCAACCCGTCGACGCTCCATAGATCCAGTACAAGTGCCAAAACGATCAACCAAAGCGCACTTCTAACCATTACTCGCCATTGGTGGATCGGTCGCCCAAGAAATCGCGAGGGGTGAGCACGAGCCGACTGCCAGATTTGACGAAGGTCAGCCCGACCATTCCACGTTTGAGCTACAACCTTTCGCCCGAGGGTGGGAAGCAAAATCGTGAAACTCCCAACTAATAGCGCGAGGAGCGGAAACGCGAACGCCGCTCTCCAAAACCCATCTCGTATTTCATCGAGATACATCTGGCTATCACCGACCACCATTGTCCCGGTTGCCTGCACAATGGCGAGCGTCAAAAGCAGCACACCCAGCACAACGGTTGGCCCGTCGATCAATCGGGGCGGGTCCACCTCGAAGAGTTTCTTGAAGGTCCGCATCACAAGTCCGGCAGCGACGACCGACAACAACCAAAGGGCCAGCACATAACCCGCTACACGGGCCATGCCGCTGATGCTTGTCATCCGAAGCATGCCAACCGGTCCAACCGACAGAATTGGCGTTATCTCTGCCCGAAGCTCGGAATCTGTAGGTGCCCCATTGATCGTCAACAATCTCGGCCCAATGTTCTTAGTTCTCGAGGCCAGGATGGCGAGTTCGCCCTGCGACGTACCGGCCACCTCGATCTCAAAATCAAGCTTGCCCACCGACCCCGCAGCGACCGGCGAAAATTGACCCGTTGAAATGGTGCTTTGGCCACCTTCAGATACCGCCACAACAGATTCTCTAAGAATTTCCCGTGTGGCACCGGATCGACGAACCCGTAAATTAATAGCAACCGGATTTGCATCATGTGGAAACGCGCGAACCACCGCACTAAACCCGCCGACACCTCCACCAGGGATTTCGATCGTTTGGCTAACACTCTGCCCAGCTTGAAGGCGTACAATCTCGCCGATGGGATCTCCCAACGACCAGGGTTCGAAGATCCGCTGCCGTTGCCCAAACATAACCACTATCCCAAGCGTGGCCAGCACGGCAACTATCGCTATTGCCCATTGGCCAAAACGCACGATTTCAGCCGCGTGCATTACACGTTTCTCAACAGACGGCTGATCATTCATCGAAAAAGACGCCTACGAACGCCGGGTAAAGCAAGACCAGCCATCAGACCAACGATCACAATCGTCGATCCAACACCACTAACATCAGCCAAAGACTGGGGCGCGAATTCAATCTCAACGACGTGTTCCCCCTCGGCTTCGATCAGAAATCCATTCGCGAACCCGTTGACCTCGACATGGTGCTTACTCGCCTGCCCGTCAACGGAAGCTCGCCACCGAGCATCATAGAGTTCATTCAGGACAAGAATGTAGGGACCCCCGGAATCCGCGGTGACCCGAAAATGCGTGTCGCGTAAGCGTTCGAATGTCAGGTTCGGCGCTTCCAGTCTCACGCTTTCCGGATCCTGCCACGGACTGATCATCACCGGATGCACCCGTCCGGACGCCTCAACGATGCGTAAATCATGCAGCCCTGCATCGAGCCGTACGGTCGCCCGCACGATGGGAATCATGGCTTCTTGCGAAAAGGGACACACCAGGCCACCAGTGCACACAACCGCGGCCCCGCAACAGCGATTGTCCAGCTTGAACGGACGTTCGAGTTTGTCCACGAACTCTTCGCCATCGATAGAGAGCGACTTTAATCCAACCCGAGCTACATCCGAAGATGATTCCCCCGGTGGGACGAGGACCGAAATGTCATAGGCCCCAGGCTCAGCAATTGAGAACTTTCGGTCACGCGTCGCTGTCCCCACCACAAACGGCACATTAAACCGAAAACTCTCGTAGCCGCCATCGCTACGTTCCGTTTCCCGATCGGGTGAGTAAAACGTGACAAAGTTTTCCCCCGGATCTAACTCGATATCCTCCACAACAAGCGTCTGCGGATGATTAGCCGGAAGTGTGTAGGTGGCGACAAAACGATTACCGATGTTGACCCACAGGGAACGTGGGATTTCAATTGATTCGACAGTAAATACAAGGGCGACGGTCTGCTGAACATTCTGAGGGTTCGTAACCTTGAGATTCCTGATTGATTTTTGCGCCGTAGTAATTCGTCGAATCCCGTTAACGTCATCATCCAACGTCGCCGGTACCCAGCCATGCCATAGATCTACCGTAGGCAACGAATCAGTATCCATCTGGACAATGTCGTCGGGCTGCACCTGCGAGAACAAATGCCACGACGTTGATGTGGCCTGGCTCACAAGCATCTGCGCCGCGTCACGCTGGGCCTTCACTCGTCTCTCACGATGTACAGCAACTAGTTCAACAGACTGACGGCCGTCGGCCCTTGGCAACTCCAGCTGGTAGGCACCGGTCTGCGCAACAAACGTCGCTGCTAATGTCCAGGTTCGAGCCTCCCAGTTCGAGACGTCCAACGGACCACCATCCGTCTCGGTATCGAGCAGGGCTCCATTGATCGTTGCCCGACCCCAGTCAATCTCTGAAAGGTCCTGACGTTGAATCTTGAGCAACAACTTGCCAGCCGGAGTAAGCGTGGGCCCTTCAACCGGTCGCGTACGCTGCCAAATTTCGTATATACCCGGTTGACTGACCGCAATCGGGACCGAGGCACCGGCAGCTTCGACAACAATAGGTTCCGCAAGGAATTCTCGATCCAAGATGGCGTCAAGCGTGCCACTGACAGCAATCAGTTCAATGTTGGGGCCAGCCGTGGCCGTAGCTCGTTCAAACTCTCCCGCATTGCCGCTGATCCGATCAATGAACGCCCAAACATCTTCACCAGGCACCCGCTGCGTGAGAATGATGGCCGCATCTTGCGACCGCACCAGTGACGACAGGGACTTCAACAATTCGAGACCGGACGGAGCAGCCACCACGGTCCGCGTAGCAGTCACGTGAGGAACTGGTGACTGGACAGCAAAAAACACGAGGGGACCGAACCGCGCCGCGAACCTGAGACCGTGGCGTTGCATCAACATCGCGAGTTCATCAGCTTCCAGTCCGTCCACGGCAAAGAACCGACGATTCACATCCTCTTGCTGCATGACATAGCCGATTCCCGACCGAGCCAGCACGCCGGACGCCGACCCATAACCTCTCCCAAGCAATGCGTCATAGACAGCAATCGGCATGGCCGACGGCTCTACGAGATTGATAAAAGACCGATCACTCAATTCCGCCAGCGGGGGCATGTATCCCGTGTATCCCCAGTCAGTGGTCAGCCGCAGTGTCGGGGGTAGCGCTAGTATGCGCTCGTCTCGAGACTGCGTGCTGAGCCACTCGCGGGCTTCTTCCAGATGGTCAGGAAGTCGAACCTGAAACCCAGGCAGGGGAGACTCGGGACCTCGCTGGACAAAGAATTGTCCCCTCACAAATGACGAGGTGTACCCCAGGTAAGGAATGATCAGGAGAATCGCGAGCAAACCTGTCAGCAACTGCCCTGAAACCTGCACACGAGCCACCTTGCATATCCAGCGCTCCGCCCGAGGCCGTATCAGATCAACCAAGGCCGCCAACCCAAGCCCTGCCAACGGTGCCATTCCTAAAACCAACAGCGCCGTTCCCTTGTACCACGGGCTTCGGAGCGTCCAAAACCCAGGCACGTATTCCCATACCCAGCCAAACAATCGGCCAGTGGGACCATTTACTCCCGAACCGATAAAGATGCCTATGAGCATCAGCACGGCAAAAGCCCAAAACCTTCGATCCCGAATGGCCAACATACCGCCGACCGCAGCAATGATTGGAATCGTGGCCGCCGCAATAGCCTCTGGGGCCGACATAAGACTCGGCGCATGCGGGAGATATGGCACACCATTGAACGCTTCATACCAGACCCAGTGCCCCCGAATTCGCAACGTATTGAATGGCGATGTAAAGCTCGACAACTGTTCAAGTTGAGGCAGCGCCGCTTCCTTCGTACGACCAAGGAATGTCTGCGTCGGCCCCGCAGATATCAAACCCACCGCTTGTGGGAGAAGCCAATACGCGTTAACACACACGGTGAGCGCGAGCGCAAGTCCGCCAAATTTCAACGCCCGTTGAACCCCAAGTTGATCGTGTTGGATAAATCGGGCACCTATGAACAAGAAGAGATACGTCGGAACCGGTATCAAGGCCACGAGCACCATCGGAGGATTCGCGGCAATACCAGACCCGATCACTGTGACGAGAGCAAATACCGCCGCATGCCGTAGGACAGAACCTCCTCGAAGCACCCGAATGGTCACAGCCAGGAGCAGTGGCATTGCGACATAGGCGCTAAGGTTCGCGATGTTCAAACCCTGCCAGATCGGCTCCTGGTAAAAATTGAAGAGATATAGAAGAGTGGCCCCAACCCGAGCCAGTTCAGATCGCGTGAGGCAGCGCATCAGGATGTACATAGCAAAACCGCCCGCGGCGAACCAGACGGCAAACTGCAGGCGTTGTGCATGCTCGATCGAGAACCCGAGCAACCGAAAGAACGCAGGCCAGAACATAAAGAATAGGGCCGGCAAGCGGTCATCCGGGCTTGAACCAAATGACACCTGCGGATCCCATGTGTTGAAGAAACGAAGCCATTCCGCAAAATCGATTGGCATCATGAAATCTTCAGACTTGGCGACCTGCCCGGGCGCGACCCAAAACAAAGGAACGAGGCCCGCAACCAGCACGAGGAGAACGCCAATCGACAATCGTCGACCTGCGAGCCTGGCTCGCCACCAATTAAGCACGATTGGCATCTACAGTCAGCGCTCTACCTCTTCGATATGACAAAGGGACCGATCGCGAGACGCCGCAATCCGGACCGAACCAAGGTTGCAATAGCATCCGACGGGGAACACACCACGGGTTCGCCATGAAGATTGAATGACGTATTCAACACAGCCCCAATCCCCGTAAGTTCCTCAAACATAGAGATCACCCGGTGGTATCGGGGATTGTCGACATGACGAAGGATCTGCGGACGAACGGTCTTGTCGACAGGATGGATAGCGGCTCTTAATTCACGACGGCCGAGCTCGGTCGTCTCAAAACCCACCATCATGTGTGGCGAAGGGATGTTGGAGGCATTGATGAGATATCTGCCCTGAGCTTCATCGAGTACGGTTGCCGCGAATGGCATCCAAAAATCTCGCTGCTTAATCTGCTCATTTAATATCGGAATACCGTCGCGATCAGAGGGGTGGGCCAGAATGCTTCGATTACCAAGCGCCCGGGCCCCGAATTCCATTCGCCCCTGAAATCTGGCAACAATTTCACCATCAGCCAATAGCTGTGCCGTCGCCATATCAACATCAGATGGCTTATCCACATCACACGTTGAAGCCACACCCGACGCTGCAATCGCGGCCTCAATTTCTTCATCAGTAAACGACGGCCCGGTATAAATTGAGTCCAACGGAATCGGAGCACGCCCAGTCAAACGTCGGTGGGCTTCATACGCCGCTCCCATCGCCGTTGATTCATCGCCCGCACTCGGACACACCGCAAAATGGCCGACGCCCGGAAGATCTTTGATCAACATATTGGCCTTCACATTCATGAAGACACCACCGGCACACACGATATTGTGAGCTCCGGTAACCTCCTGAGCATTTGCAGCCCATTCCTGCATGAGATCTTCACATAGCTGTTGCATCGCCCCAGACACCCAGTCAAACCGCTTGCCTCGCAGCGTCTGCTCGACTCGTGCCGCCGAAGCCCGCGTTGAGATGGGCCCAGTGAACTCCAACCCATTCAACTGGATAAATTTCTGCAGCAGCGGGAGCACACGCGCCTGACCATCCTGATCCGCGTATGGCGCGAGGCCCATCACTTTATATTCATGCTCGCCAGCCTTCATCCCAAGCTGATGGGTGACAAGCGAGTAAAGGATTCCTAGCGAGTACGCGTTCGGACTAGACGCCTGCTGCGTAAGTTTCCCCTGTTCATCCATCCAAACCGCCGAACACACGTGATCGCCTGCACCATCGAGGGTTAGCACCATCGTGGGGCCATCTGGAACCGATGCAAACCATCTAGCAGACGCCGCGTGAGAAAGATGATGGTCGATCGGGCTGATCTTTGATTCTGGAACGCCAAGTTCCGAACTAATCTGAGCTAGCTGGCGCTTACGTAATCTCGGCCACACCAGCGGCGCATACAAACGCCCGTAGACAGCCCGCTCCAAGTAATCCAGGACTCGGGCCGCTACTCCTCCACGTGCCCCCATCCCATACACAAGTTGAGCCGCAGCATGCACGCGCTCACGTAAAGGGGTCACCCGACGAGCGCCCAACTCTTGATGACCTTCGTCAACGTAATCGACCGACACCCCAAAATGGGGGTAAGGATTTATGTATGACAAAGCCACACTGTCAAGGCGCGAGGAGTCAATCCCTGCCTCAGCCAGCACATAGTCAACAGCCCGCCTGGGAAATCCCGTGTCATTCTTTCGCCGGGAAAAACGTTCCTCGCTAGCCATGGCCACAACCGCACCATCACAAAGCAACGCAGCCGTACAGTTGTGAGCCTCGCTTAAACCGAGGACGTACACAGATTTCTTCTTACTATCCGGAGACGCTATTTCAGCCGTCAAGGTCAAACTTACTCCTATTTTTCTAAGTCACCACACCGTGACCTATCAGACTCCCATCAACATCTTACTGACGTCAGCAGCCTTTGAATCGTTCTGTTTTTCCTCGAGGTCTAGATCAATCGCTCTCGCCACGTGACCGGTGCCCGATCATGACCAACTTCGAGTTGTTCACTGAGATACGCTGGTTCCTGCGGTCCGAATTCCTTCGCCCAGCGAACCATCCGGTCAACGCCATCCTGGAGGGTCATACGGTTCGAAAAGCCCAGTACTTCCACAGCACGTTCGTGGGAGCAATACGCATTCTTAACCTCAAGCGGACGATCAGGAACATATGTCGGAGCGGTTCCTTCTGGCCAATCCTGATCTCCAAAGAAGGCCCGCCTCACCATCTCCGCAAGCTCCTCAATCGTATGCGGCTCATCCGATCCCACATTAAAGACCATTCCATTGGATTTTTCGCTCAATCCACCATCAACGATGGTCGGGGTGATGTCACCGATATACGAAAAGGCTCGCATCTGCTGTCCGTCACCATAAATGTAGAAGGATCGCTGTCGTAACACGTTGTTGATGAATATCGCCACAACGTTTCGGTACGGATCCGCCATATTCTGTCGTTCGCCATAGACGTTGTGCGGTCGAAAAATCGCGAAATCAAAGCCGTGGACCTGTGCGAGATGTTCCGTGGCAGTTTCCATCGACGCCTTCATCGCCCCATATACATCTTCCGGCAAGCGTGGCATTGATTCATCAAATGGCGGTTCCTGCGCCCCGTAGACACTCATCGAACTGACTAACACCATTTTCTTCAAACCAAGATCGATGGCCGGAACTAGCGTGTTGAGATACGCAGCAATATTGTTATCCATCGCGCTCAGCGGGGTGAATTGACTACGACCTTCGGTCGCATCCGCAGCGTAGTGAAAGATGATTTCGGGATGCACGGCCTCAATCAAATTCGCCGCTGCCGTGCGATCAGCCAGATCGCAAACCTCAAATCTGACACTGTCATTCACATTGCGACGGTATCCACCAACAAGACTGTCGGCAGCCACCACCTCGTGCCCGGCATCAAGAAGTCGGTCGACAGCGTGGCTCCCCATGAAACCAGCCGCGCCCGTCACAAGAATCTTGATCAATAGCCTCCGTCGTTCATCGGTTTTGTTCCCTCAAGTATCAGCCTGAAGAAAGAACCTATCTTGCGGAACACCAGGCTAATTCTAGCCAAACCGAAGGAGCTCAGCGATATCGATTCTGTCGTCCGCACTAAACCGAGAATTACAGCACGAATACTTGCGGACATATCGGACAACCTTAAGGGAGCCCAGGGTGGGACTCGAACCCACAACCTGCGGTTTACAAAACCGCTGCTCTGCCGATTGAGCCACCTGGGCCTCACACCATCAACAGTGAGCCAGAAACTCACTGAACATCCCGTTAGCCACGTTCCACCCAAGCCTTTCAGGCTTCGGCTGCACACGTCGGCAACGCCATCACCTCATCGAGGGTAAACGTCCGAAAGCGGACATTCCACTTCTCCGACGGTAATTCAATCCAAAGGAGCCCCACCTCACTAGTATTCTCACGTCCCGCCGCAGCATTCAGCCACGCGTGAGACGCAAGATCTGGTTCAAGGGTTTCAATCGGACAACGTGCTGCTTCGAATTGATCAGCACCGCTCCGGAGCACCCGGACCCTCACTGATCGTCGCTCGCCATAAAACACCCACAAGTTGCCCGAGTTATCGAGCGCGAAAGCCGTATGGTGCGGAGACGCCTGCCCAAGAAACACCTTTTCAGACCATCCAGTAGAACGCGACCATGTGCGATACGCCATGGCGCCGGATCCACCTTCCACTTCGCTGTGATACACGACGTGCAACCGGTCTCCATCAGCCACCATTGCATAGTCGTGGGTGCCCTTAAACGTATCCGTTAACGACGGCGAATCTGTGGACATATCGGTGATCACATAAAACTTGTTAAGCACCTCATACGCGAGCACGAGATCGTCGCCTACAAACACACCCGAAGTGCTGGCCCCCGCTTCCATTGTTGGACTTAGCAAATCTGCAAAGGCTACTGGTTCCGACCAGGCACCCAGATCTTTCGAGGTAGCGTGCGCCATCCACGCACGCCATCGACTACCACCGGTTGTTACTCCTTCAAGGCTGCTAAAGACAATGTGCGGAACTCCCTTGGCATCGAATATAAGACTCGGAATCTTGGCCATAAACGAATTTTCCATGTCCACAACTTCTTTCGGTGCGCCAATTGACACCGATCCCTGGTCAACCGTGCCTCGCCTCACAAATATTTTCATGCCATTTGAGTCCGGATACACCACATATAAATGACCATCGACAAAGTAAGCGGCCTGTCCATACGAAACTGGGCCATGGTTGAGTCTCGAGCGTCGAGTAAATTCGGTTCCATCCTCTGAATAGGCCAGAACAGTGTTCTCACCGTTGTAATACTGGGCATACCAACCGTCGGCGTAGAACAGATGACTTTGAGGGTGATAGGCAATTGCATATTCGTGCGTCGAGTCACCCACAAATGTTCCACCGGAGACTGAGAGTTGCGTCACATCACCCGGCCTCTCAATCACGACTGGTAATGCCAGTTTCGGCACCAGAGGGGTCCTGGTCACGACCGGCGTAGCAGCGGTCTTCGTCACGATCGGCGTAGCAAGAGCCACTTCAGTCGTAGCTGGCGTGGGTACCACAGGCGCCACAGCAGGAACCGACTGACCTGGATCTGTTGACAAGCACCCTGTAACTAAAACGCTGGTAATCACAAGAGCGCCAATCAATGACAATCGATCTCGCAACATACGAATCAATACTTCACCTTAGGTTGAAACGAACTTAACCACGGAGCACAAAACGACTCCGACGACTTGCAGTATGCGGCTGTCGAGGCTGAACGGGCCAGTGCTACGTGACTTGGTCCACCACTTACATCTCTCACCTCACACGTCAGGCTCTCCGTAACCAGAGGTCCTATCGGCTCTAACCGAGGACGCTCTGGTATGAACACGCTTCCATGCATCTGTGAACCCACCGTTAAAAGACTAAAAGACACAGAGAGCACCCAAACGACACCGGACCCCTTTGCAGACCATCTAGGTGGCACACGTAGGCAACGCAAGGATCTCAGTCAACGTAAAGGCACGAAACCTAACGTTCCATCTTCCATCAATTGGATTCTCCGGCGCACCTACATGTTGTTCCATCCACAGCAGACCGACGCCAGCATCATCGCCACCCGGAGCAGCACTTAGCCAAGCATGACCTGCCCTATCGTCATCGGAAATAGAAATAATGCATCGTTCGGCCTCGAAGGCGGCCAATCCGGGTTGCAGAATACGCACCCGAACTGACCTCGACATCCCATAAAACACCCAGACATTTCCCGAATGATCGATCGCAAGAGCCGTATGGTGCGGCGTCGTCGCACCGAGGACCACGCGGTCCGACCATCCGGCCTGTCGTGTCCAACCTCGATATACCATCCGACTGGGATTGTTGGGGTCTGAAGCGGCAGTGTGATAGATAAGATGTAACTGCTCACCATCCGACGCCAGCACGTAGTCATGTGTTCCCGTAAACACATCTGTCAAAGCAAGGCCTTCTGTATACGTCCCCGTGGTGACCATCAAATGATCACGGACCTCATATACGAGCGCCAAATCCCCTCCTAAAAACACACCCGATGCGCTCGCCGCAGCTTCCTGATTGGGACTGATCGCATCTGCAAACGTCTGAGACTCGGACCACTGCGATAGATCGCTCGACGTCGCTTTAACAATCCGTGCACGCCACCGGCTGCCACCTCCATCTCCCCACCCCTCAAGCCCACTAAATACGATGGCAGGCAGACCGTTCTCATCAAACAACAAACTTGGAATCTTTACCGTGAACGGTTGCCCCATATCGAGCACCTCGACAGGGTCATCAAGCTGAAGGGAACCGCCAGATGCAATGCCCTTTCTCAAATACAGTTTCATATTGTTTGTATCGGGATAGATCACAAAAACCGACTCGCCGTGCATATAGAGAGCCGCGCCTCCAAGTGGGACGCGACTGTGATTGACCATGATGTGATTACCAAATGTTTTTCCATCCGGGGAATAAGCCACAATGGCGTTATCCCCATCGAAGTACAACGCATACCAGCCATCCGTATATAAGAGATGCGGGTACGGGTGATACGCAATCGCATATTCATGTTTTGACTCACCCACGAATGTTCCACCAGATGCTGATGACGGGATCACAATTGGCGTAACACCAGCAGCTACGTTGCCTCGAATCGGCTCGGTGAATTCAGGTGTGACGCACCCTGCGACCAACATACTGCCCAGCACCAGAACGACCGCCCATGACCATCGTTTCAACAACACGCGAAAAACTCTCTACCGTAGACCACGAGTCAAGACCTGCAGCCCTCATAGACCACGCCACAACTCGCAGAATGTAGATGTACTTGTCACACGGTCACACACATGACGCGAGATCTCCATGTAGGACAAACCCTTTTGTATCCAACGGTTCGAGAAATCACGATCACATGTCCAAGCCATATCACTAGTACTGCCCCTATTCCCGCACCGAGATTCGCAATTTCCCGTGACCATTATCCATACCAAATTCGAGCTCTCGACCCCACGCAAAGATGATTGCTAGTACAGTGCAAACATGATTCACGTTACAGATACGAAGCTGCTGAGATTTGTTTCGAAAAGACGCATAGGCCAGTGAACACTCTCCGTACCAATACAAAAATCGCAGTCACTGACATTCTCGCAGTTGGCCTAATCCTCATTTGTGCTTCATTCTCATTTGGGGATCTCATAACAGCTCCAACCGAAGCTGCCTTCGGCGAAGCCACGTCGTTTTACGGCACACCGCTGCAAGTTGCACGAGAGGCCCTCGTTGATTACGGGGCCGTCCCCATGTGGAACATGCGTACTGGCGCCGGTGAATCACTTGTGGCTAATCCATTAGCGATTCATTTTTACCCGTTGGCGCTTGTTACGTTCCTCTCGCAGAACCCTGCTCTTGACGGCGTTCGGGCACTTGGATTCATTCACCTCACAGGAGCTGCGCTCGCCATATACATATTTGCCCGAGTCGTAGGCGCAAGATGGCACAGCGCACTTGTCGCACCAGCGCTGTTCATGCTGAACGCTCACACCGGATGGCGGGTTGAAAACGGGATTATTGGCCAACTAATGGCGCTCTTGTGGCTACCGATAACCGGAATTCTTGCCGTCCTGACACTCCGTAAACGAAGCCTCGGCTTAGCAATGCTCCTGGGAGTCTCGCTGGCCATGATGCTACTGGCCGGAACTGTCTATGACGCCTATTTTGCTGGAATTTCTGTCGTTGTCTTTTTTATTGCAGCCACTACAGGAATCTTGTTGACTGCACGGCCCATACGAGCCGCCATTCGACCGATCATAAATATCACAGGACTTGCACTTGCTGGAATCACAACAACGGTGGCTGTGTCCGCAATCAAGACCATTCCAGTAGCTACATTTCAACCATTTTCCACCAGAATCGGGTTCACACTCGAGGAAGCCCAGGTAGGACTCGACAACATCCCAACCTACGCCAGGCTTGCTGAGACCGTCTTTTCACAAGTTCCCTCAAGCTTTATTGGGGGCCTCAATGTTCTCGCTGTACTACTCACGCTACCCGCGATCTTCCGACGGACATTCCCTGTCATGGCCCTTTTTGGAATCGGGATTATTGGTCTCTGGGCCTCCCTGGGTATGAGAGCACCACTCGATCTTTACGCAGGATTTCACGGAATCCTTCCGGGCTTCGCCTTCAACAACACGACGATCCGTTTCATGAACCTGTTCTATTTCGCGTTCGCAACCCTTGCTGCTATAGGTCTTTCGACTACTACTCAGAGCCTCAACATCTTAATAAAGCGGAGTCCTGCGCCAAGCGGAGCAGTCGTTGGATTAGGCATTGCACTGCTAATCACAATCGCCTCTGCAGTTCCGATGCGTGACCACGTCTCCCGGGTAATCTCAGCCGACGCTCATCCAGAACAACTCGACCCAGAATCATCACACGCGATCCTTTCTGATTTCGAAGCTCGCGACGGTGCCCATTCCTTCCGGACGTTTAGCACCCATATATTCGGAAAAAGTCTTGGTCGCGTATCACCAGCATCATCGGCAATCCACCACGTCGATACTATCGCCCCGGCAAATGCTCACATGGTTCCGAGTTATCAGCCTATGACTGATTTTTCGCCTGACGCGGCCACAGCAAGACGACAAGCCGTGCTGGCATCGATCCTCAACGGGAAATACTTCGTTTACGAGACCGACTACGACCTTGGCCCCTCTGAATTCCTTGGTCCACCACGGACCGTCGAACGTGGAGCGATCTACGAAAACACATACGCTCTAAACCGGGTGCACGCGCTCCCATCCAGCATTTTGTTTATCGGAAAAGACGAAGATAGGGACTTCAACGCTTTTAAGACCCGCTTACTAGTCTTGCTACCTGAATTTGATCTGCGATCGACTGCAATCCTGCATGGAGGATCCTCCTATCTCGACGACTACGAATTGGATGTCCTAAGAAGCTTTGACGCAATCGTGTTGTCAAACCCCAACATTCGAGACAAAACCCAAACCGACTACCTGCTCAGTTCCTACAAAGCACAAGGAGGCACCATTGTTCCTTTCAATTCTGTACGTCACCCAGAATCCAACCCGTTTACCCGATCGTCGTCCATACTGCGGAAGAAACCGGATGCCTACCGAACATTAACTGCTGCCACCAACAGAAGTATGGCCGCGCTCCTCACGGAGCTTAGCGAGACGTCTCACGATCGAACAGTCCCAAATCTTTCAATCGATACCTATACCCCTAACGCCGTCACAGTCACAGTCGGCCAAACAGATCAACCAACAGCCGTACTTCTCAGCCAGATGTACTTTCCCGGATGGACAGTTGAAGTAAACGGAAAACCTTCGCCGTTATTTATGGTGAACAGCCTTGTCATGGGATCGATAATTGGACCAGGCGAACAACAGAAGATCACTTTTCGTTACTCACCAAGTGATTTTTTCCTAGGTTCAACAATTACGCTGGCCTCCGTGATGTTGATCGGAACCTACGGCGTATGGCGTCTCGTCAACCGAGGCCGTATCGGTCGCTAGTCACCAGCCTGGAATGCCTGCCTATGACGCAGGACGAGCCAATGCCACAGTCCGTGTTATTCGCGCTCGGAGAGCCTCGGTAACGTCAATAGCGGTGGAAAAGTCCCAGACGACAAAAGCGTAGATATCGTCCAGATTTAGTTCTCCGGTACGCACACGCTTCTCGATATCGTCATCGATCACCAAGTTGTCGACATTAATCGTTTCAACATCTGGAGAGATATTTGTCTGTTTAATCTCTCGGATGTTTGTGTACAGCTCTTGGACTGCTGCAGACATACTTCGTCCAACAAACCTTTCCTCATACCACGAAACATTCGCCTTCAAGGTATGGCCGAGGTCGAGCGTTCGATATTCGTCCTGACGATCTGCACGTCGTGCATTGCCATGGGAGATCCAGAGCCACAAATCAACCGATAGTCCTACCCGGTCATATATGAGCAACGTAGCCCCGCGCGGAAAATCTGGTTGAATCACTTTAATATCTTCGACAAATGGCGGCTTAGATCTTTCACTGACTGAATCTCGTCCGATGATTCCCGCCGTAACCACGATATTGCCTATCAAAAGGCCCAGTGCCACCAACGCAACTACCGATACCATCATCACCTGTGATAAATATCGCCGATTAAACAGAAATACCCCCATCTGTCGTGCGCTGACCACACCGATACGAGTAATCGACGCGTCCATAACACTCGAAGCGACAAGCAACACAACGGGAGCTGTCAACAAGTAATAGGGGTTGTGTGTTTCAGCCAAGGGCGTACCCCAGCTGAGTAGGAACGCACTCAGGATATACGGAGGCTCACTGGGTGTTGCTCCTGCAAACGCGTAGAGGTATGTAGAAGCAAGCACAGCCCACACACCCAGGCAGTAGATAAGAGCAAATACCCCTAACCAAACTTGCCCCTGTAAGTGGCGATCACGCCTCGCCAGGATCACGGCCAAACCGCCAAAACAAATCACCACGAACCCAGAAGCACTAATAATCGCAACATGCGTTTCGACAGGAGCACCGAGCAGGCCTTGCATCACCGAACCACCTAGGTGAAGCATCGACGATGGCAGCACCGTCCAAAATCCGCCCAGCCAAGCTCCGAGTACCGTTAGGGCTCCTTTGCCATAGTCAGTACCCATCACAGCACCACCTTCACCCGCTGCTCGGAATGTCCAAGTTGTGGCCGCGTTTACAGCAAATCCCAGAATCGCCAGAGATCCGATAAGAACGGCAGCCGCGAAACGCGGCCTAATCTGAACGGAAGGTCTGACACCTAACCGCTGCACAAACACTCTAGAGATCTCCACCAGCATCGGAATCAGCGGAACAAGTATTCCGCTTGGATAACTCAACATCGCAAGCGCAAACCCTAGAAACGCAAACACGAAATGCCTTCGACGGCCTCTCTGAACAAATCTCTCATACGCAATTAGCCCACCCAACGCAAAGAACATAACCGCGTTATGAGTAGTACCGGGCTCGACTGAAAACCATCGAAACGCGAGCGCAGACGACGCCAGGAGCATCAACCCCGCCCAGAGCGCAACTAAATGCCGTATTCCCAGCGCTCGTGCATAGAAAAACAGAAAAACGGAAGAACCGTAGCTATATATAAAAGCAACAACATGGAACGGAACCGCAGACGTCCCAAACAAATCAATAAAAATCGTTTGATACAGCGGTCGAGGCGTGTAAATCGCATGGCGAAATAGGTGGAGGTTTTGAACATATCCGAGAACCGGATTAAACGATGGATCCTGAGGCGTGCTCGCAATTCGGCCAGATTGAACATTGAGAAGCTCGCCACCACCAATAGCGTGCGTCCAACCCGGACCCGCGAGAAACATAGCCAGGACGAATAGCCCACCCGTTGACCATATATCCGGCGACACAAGCCATCGAAAAACGTGGGTTTTAAAATTCAATCGCGGCACTGTTCGATTCGCAGCAGCGTATCAATCGTCATGGGTGGATTAACCGAATCGACGGACCGGGATCAGCCGATGATAGGATACCTTCGTCGTCCATCGGACTATCTTGTCGATGGTCACGCCAACCTTTCGGTGCTCTTTTGGCATGGACGGCACACCATGGCGCTTAACGCTCTGTCGCTTGGAAAATTAAATGTGCGGGATTTGTGGAGCAACCGGTCCTTCGGCCAACACCCGTGTTGCACGGATGGTGAAACTTCTTAGTCATCGAGGACCGGATTCAACTGGGATCTGGAGCAACGAGCACATCTCCATCGGTCACACAAGACTTTCCATCATCGATCTGACGACCGGCGAACAACCCATGCCGTATGCGAATGGCGTACTGCGCATATCGTTCAACGGCGAGATCTATAACTACAAAAGTCTTCGTCAACAACTCCAGGGGCGTGGCCATACGTTCGCAACAACCTCGGATACGGAGGTGATCGCAGCTGCGTTTTCCGAATGGGGAGTTCGCTGCGTCGACGAACTAATTGGCATGTTTGCCTTTGCCATATGGGACGAACGAAACAAGAAACTATTTCTGGCGCGTGATCGACTTGGGATCAAACCACTTTACTACCAAGAACATGGCGGAACCTTTGCGTTTGCTTCCGAAACAAAAGCGTTGCTCACAACATCGACCGCCGGATTCACTGTTGATCCGATTTCAGTTCACCAAGTGGCCAGCTATCGCTACGTACGCGGTGAATCCACCATGATCAAAGGGATTAAGCGGTTGCCGCCGGCTCACTTTGCCGTGTGGGACGCGAGTGGGCTGAAAATATCGCGTTACTGGTCAGTACCCCAGTCTTCGGAAAGCTTGGGGAACAACCGGCAAGATCTCGTCCCATTGATGAAAAAAGTCGTCGAGGATCATCTTGTTTCCGATGTCCCGGTCGGAGCCTTTGTCAGCGGCGGCCTTGACTCAACAGCCTTGGCTGCCTGGGCTATGGAAACAAGAACTAGTGCCATGGATGCCTTTTGCATGGAGTTTGAAAGCATCCACAACGAAAGTGATCACGCAGAACAAGCCAGCCGGGCCCTAGGTATGACCTTTAACCCCGTACGAATGGAAGCTTCTGATTTCGGCAAGCTACGAGAAATCGCCTGGCACCTTGACGAACCCATAGGCGACGCGATTGCTATTGCCACATTTTCGCTCGCTGAGCGAGCCGCCCGTCAGACCAAAGTTGTCCTGTCAGGCGAAGGTGCAGATGAGATTTTTGCCGGATATATTCATCTACGAGCAATCCGGATGGGAGACATGCTTCATGGACCTCTTGGAGCAGCCATCGTCGCCATTGGACGCTCCATAGCCGGAATTACTCCCAACCGACTGCTCCAAGCCGCCTTTCCATATCCTGGCACGCTCGGAACGGACGGCAGCCAACTTGTTCGTCGTTTATTGACTGGTCTCCGCAACCCAACAACCACCTACCGGGCACTTACACAGTTGTTCAGCCCCGAGCAACGTCGGACGCTTTATTGCCCCGATTTCCATGACCAGATAACCGAGTACGAATCTGCAGAAACCAATAAATCCCAAGCCGTCATGACCGATTCCTCATCCGGCCTAGCCGGAGCCATACGTCTTGACATTGAGGAGTGGCTACCGAACTACACATTACATCGCTTAGATCGACTCCTTATGGCGCACGGCCTCGAAGGACGAGTGCCTTACGTCGACCATCGAATTGTCGAATTTGCGTCTCAGCTACCCGCAACCGCGCTTATCGGTCTTACACGCGAGAAACTGGCGCTACGTTCAGCCGCTCCAAGCTCCATCCGACCATGGTCCCGGAGGCCGAAGCAAGCGTTCACCGTTCCTCTTGATGACACAACGTTCGCCCAGACCGGACACAGTGTTGTTAAACAGCTTATTTACGACATGATCGACGCTAGACGCGGCTACTTCGTGTCCGATGAACTGGCCAGCATGGCCAACAAAGTTACGGGTAGCCTCCTGAGCAGCAAACAGGCTGTAGCCCTCGCGATGCTTGAGGCATGGCACCAAGTGTTTATCGATTCCCCGCCACAACAAACACCCTCATGATTACTTCTGGATTGAACGAACATTGGTATGCACCACAACAGATCCCGTCATTTTCGAATGGCCCTGACTCACCAAAACACGCCCATGAGTGAACCTAAAGACCCGGTCATGGCATCTTATGACCGTGCCCTCGTGGGGTGGGAGCACCGTTTACTCGGATTTATTCAAGATAACCCTGCATACCCATACTTTGGATCGTTAGACCGCGGCTACTGGCACTACCGGGCTACATCTGGATTCCCAAGCGTGATGTACCAAATTTCGATGCTCTCTTTAGCTATAGGCGCTATCTCAGCTTCCGTCCCATCCCAACAGGCCAGACTATTACGGCTTACTCAAGCCGCTCTTTTGTTTTGGTCGAAAACACAGCATCGCGACGGAACCCACGACGAGTGGTACGTAAACGAACACAGTTACGCCGCCACTGCGTTTGGATCTTTTGCCGCGTCAGAGGCACTCCTTATGCTGCGAGACTCAGCAGTTCCATTACGCGATGAAGCTCCCATCATTGACGCAATTGAACGGGCAGCCAACTGGCTAACCAAACGAAGTGATCCACATGTCTCCAACCACACCGCTGGCGGAATTGCAGCGATTCATAATGCCGGCATCCTCACAGGCCGAACTGAACTCCTGGACGTATCGACCGCTCAGCTCCGCGACCTCGAGGCAACGCAACACGCTGAAGGGTGGTTTCCCGAGTACGGAGGATTCGACCCCGGCTATTTGACGGTCACAATCGGATACCTAGCTTCCTACGTTCATCGAGGAGGCCACGAGATCGCCACGCAAATTCTTCGACGGGCTATTGATACAGCCGCCCGCGGAGTAAATCCTGACGGATCATTTGGCGGTCCCTACGGCAGCCGCAACACGAAATTTCTAATGCCACATGGCCTCGAGCTTGTTCATGATCAAATGCCAACCGCTGGGTGGATTCTTGAATCCACCCTAGGAATTGGCCATCACCAACTCGTGACTCCGTCCACAGCTGACGACAGATATTTTGCTTTTTTCTTTCTATGGAGTTATTTGTGGGCCAGATCAGCACGGACAACCCGACTTGGTTCCAGTACTAAGACAAAACCACCGAACCTGACACCCGACCTGAAAGAAGCCGGACTTATTCGTCGAGTTATGGGCCCGTGGCAATTAGCAGTCAACGTACATAAGGGCGCAGCCTTTTCGCTCTACCACCATCGCGAACTGGCCGTAGTAGAAGCCGGCTATGCCGCACATGTCAGAAATGGTCAATGGGCCACATCGCAAGCGCTAACGCCGCCTCTGGATGTCAAGATCGAGGAAAGAGACGACAATATTTCAATCTCTGTGACCAAAGAATTCCACGCCGAGCACCCTCGTAATCCGCTCGACAGGCTTGCAGTCCCGTTTTCTATTTACACGGCGTCGATTGCACGCATCGCCACCGTTGCGTACCGCATCGGCGATTGGATCAAATCCCGACAAGTTCGCCGGAAAACCCCAATGCCCCTACTCCTAGAACGACATATAGATATGACCAACGATCAAATTCAAATAATTGACGTGGTACACAACACGGGGAAAAGGATCGATGTTGAGCTTGTTGGAACAGGCGACACAACGACGATGCACAATCCTTCATCTAGATTTTCAACTTGTCCGGGTACCAAGACCACGCCAACAAAGTCAGTTTGGCGCGGCTATCTCGATAAGGGTTCGAGCGTTGGCCGTCGTCTGCTCATTTCTAGCACCACGGGAGATGTAACCGACGAAGGGCTTACACTCCTAAACAAAGAGGACCGCAAACGATTGCTTAAGGAGTTCCACACATTCGATTGATCAAGTCGCGACTCTCGCGACCATACATCGGCGGTTCATGTTGCACGTAAGCGTTTTTGGACTTGGGTATGTTGGTGTCGCCACCCTCGTCGCACTCAGAAAAGCGGGACATACGGTCACCGGCGTAGACGTCATACCTGACAAGGTTGACGCAATCAACAACGGGAAGCTACCAGTCCATGAACCCGGATTGGACGCAGCTCTACACGCTCGATTACCGGTGCCTATGGCCACCGCAACCACAGACCACCAGTATGCGGTGGAGCAAAGCGAAATCTCGGTCGTGTGTGTCGGAACTCCCGCAAAAGCTTCAGGAGATCTTGACCTCACATACGTGGAGCGTGTGCTTAATGACATCTTGAAAACTGATTCAAAGTCGATAGACCATCGTCAAATAATCCTTCGGTCCAGCGTTCCACCGGGAACACACACCGAGCTCATTCAACCACTATTGGATAACGCCTCAGGCAGCACCCCTGCTAACTACGCGTACTACCCGGAATTCCTGCGGGAGGGTGAGGAACTGGCTGACATCGCCGCACCTCCCCTAAATGTCTACGCGGCAACCACAGAGCGAATCACCACATCAACCCACGAGCTTTTTGATCACTCCTCCACACCCTTGCGAAAAGTATCTTTTGGGGAGGCCGAAATGCTCAAGTACGCGAGCAATAGTTTTCATGCGCTTAAAGTTGTGTTCGCTAATGAGATTGCGGCCATTGCTGGAGCACTAGGTATAGAAGGACAGCAGGTAATGAAAGAATTTGTCCTCGACACAAAACTCAATGTGTCGCCTGCCTACTTGCGACCCGGATTTGCCTTCGGAGGGTCCTGTCTACCGAAAGATACCCAAGCACTCATAAATACCGCTGAAAGATTGGGCGTTGCCGTGCCGGCTCTCAGCTCGATTCTGCCTAGTAATAATCGACGTATTGTTACCGTGCTTGAAGAAATTGAACGGCTTGAGGCACGACGCATAGGGTTTTGGGGCGTGGCATTTAAGCCGGGAACGGACGACACACGCGAAAGTCCAATCTTGAAGATTGTCGGCGAATTGCTGCTTCGCCGCACTCAATATCAACTACCAATTGATTTGGTGATTGCTGACGAATCGCCGGTCCTCAACACGATCAAGGATCGTCTATCTGGACAATCACGTTTAACAACATCTGCCCAAGACTTTTGCCATGAGCTTGATCTCGTCGTGCTAGGGACCCGAGACATAGATCCGGACCTTCGCAAGCTCATCTCGAAATCATCCATTCCGGTCATAGACCTCGCATACTTTGAGGCCGACCCGGCTATGGCAAAGGAACCAAACTATCGACTCCTTAGCTAGCAGCGACACAGCCTCACGGGGGAGTACCTCGTCGAGTTCTCCCTACACCAGTGATCCAATGGTCTGTATCGTCATCCCTGCAAAAAACGAAGAAGCCACCATTGCGCAAGTCATACACGATATCCGGAAAAGCTTGGCAAGCACCCGCTTCGATCACCCAAGCATCGTGGTTGTCAACGACTCGGTGGATCGAACATCAGATATAGCGGCAACAGAAGGTGCAATCGTTATCGAAGGAGGCCATGTAGGACTTGGACACGCGATGTTCCGCGGCCTTCGGTGGGCAGGGGGAACCACCTGCACCTACGTGGTGTCTTTGGATGGAGATGGCCAAGCTTCTCCAAGCGAAATCCCGCGATTCCTTGATGAACTAGAACACGATAGAGCGGATCTTGTCTTGGGCTCTCGATTCCTTACTAAAGAATCCGTTAAGTACAGGTACCCACGGCTCAATCGCTTCGGTGTACGTCTCCTCACGTGGTTGCTCTGGTTTCTTTCCGGACAACGTTTTACAGATTCGCATGGCGGCATACGAGCCATGCGACGCCAAGTCGTGACGGAGTTGTCACTCACCGGGACGCACACGTATGTTCAGGAAACAATTCTGGACGCGCTCCAAAAAGGATTTCGAGTAGTAGAAATCCCATCCGAGTGGATGCCAAGAAACCATGGATCGTCTCGAGTCGTGTCTTCGATCCCCAGGTACGCGGCCCACACCTTGCCAGTGCTACTCGTGAAATCCGGGAAACACGTTATAACGCTCGCGCTCATGGGCTCGCTTTTCGTGACAAGTGGAATCGTCTTTTTCTTTATTGTTCTTATTCAAGAACAGTTCAGATTTTTTGAACTCTTTGCTCGAATCCCAGCCCTACTGCTAATTGCGCTCCTCATATCGGTTGGAACACAAATGTTTTTCTTCGGGCTAGTGCTCGAACTTCTCCGGCAAATTGGCCATAAGGTTGATCACATTCGATGGCCATCTAAGAGAGACCCCGAATGACAAGCAGGCCCTCGACTTCGTGTATGTTCCCAAAAACGACCTTTGGTGTCGCACCACAAACTGCGCACCGCAGGCTCCCTGATTAAGCCTTGATCAGGACCATCCGAGTTGTCCTTGTAACCACGGTTCAGCCGTAACACCGAACCACTCGTGTTCGCCCTCACACACATCATGAATTAGGTTTGAAGACGCTCCACAAACGTCATACGCCGCCTGTGAAATCCTGACCTGCTCCAACACGTTCGGCAGACCCCGAGCTCCGTTAAGAGGATCCCTTGAACCAGTCTCGATAAATAATGGACGAGGAGCCACCATCGCACCAAGATCACCCATATCTACGGCTTGCCAGAGACCTGGCACGTAATTACAACCACACATTTCATTCATATCGAGCAACGAATCTCGATACCCGTAAAAATACCCACTCACAACAGCCGACGAGATGCGGTCGTCCAGCGCAGCCAACCACAGGGTCTGCAAACCACCACCGCTAAGCCCCGCACATCCGATCCGTGAAGAATCGCAGTCATCACGACTCAGAACATAGTCCAAAAGACGCATGAGATCCCAAACCCACATTCCAGTTAATGACTGTCCCAACGCAATGGCCGCATGATTAAGTGGCGTACATGTGGACGTCATGAACGACTGTTCATCATCCATCTGACCCACAGGTTCACGACGTTCTCCAAACGCCCGCGCGTCCGGAGCAAACACCACGAGACCAGCCTTCGCAAAGCGATGGGCGTAATCAGCGTTAAATTTTGATATTGCCTCGGCAACCGCCGGGATATCGAACCGGCCCGCCGTGAGATTTTTCCCCCCACTACCATGGCCATGGGCCGCAATGTCTACAGGACGACGTTCCCCAGACTTCATATCTTCAGGGACCAACGCGTAAAACGGCATCACCACATCTGGCTCCGTGTGAATCTCTATTCGGGACCGGATATAGCCATCACACACCACAGACTCCGTGACCACGGGTCTGGGATCAGTTGTAAGCATGGTATCGATCCCAGTGATAGATCTCAGATGCTTCTGGACTAACGTGCGCCAGGCTTCAAAAGCACCTCTATCACGAGTTTCAACCGGGAATTTTCGCGCCTCCCGATCAAATCGAGTCCGTACAGCGTCATGGGCGGGGAAAAATCGTTCAATTTTCGGCACTCGAACATGTGACATAGGCAGGTTCCCGCTCTTAATCGGTCTCTCGATCACCGTCATGACCAAACAGAATTCGCTTCACGCAGATCCTGAGTCAATCAAATCCCATGAAAAGGCCAAGAATTCCGTAACGCAGATCACTGTACACCCTCCAACATGTGAAACAATCACCAAATAGAACGCTAATCACTCCTAATAGACAGCCATTCACCTCATGCGGTACATCCTGCTCGTGCTGACAGCCGTAGGCCTATTGGCCGGTTGTGGTGATACCAGATCACCCACAGGCGAATCGGCATCGGCAGAACTTCCATCACCGAGCGCGTTGATCACCACAGGCACCACACCCACAAGTGCGATCCAAGTCCCGTCAACCACTGCAACCGCAGGACCACCCGAAACCCCGAAGCCGTCCCCCGAACCGACAGCAACATCAACCCCGTCGCCAACGGCCACGGCAACACCTAGCGCCACTCCACAACCAACCCCCACCCCTCGACCTACGGCCACCCCTCGACCTACGGCCACCCCTCGACCTACGGCC
>MDTE01166114.1_pt1 | contig 57241 bp, 54 predicted proteins | sample 811231 | NCBI WGS metagenome assembly MDTE01 (sample SAMN05326651, study PRJNA326480) | marine metagenome | isolation source: seawater | place: Indian Ocean: Red Sea | collected 2010 | reverse complement strand
TACAATTTAAAATCTAATATTTGATTTAATTATTCATTTAAAATTTATAAAAATATTGAATTAAAGTCCATAAAGTATATTAATTCAAATACTAATGAACAAATTATTTATATTTACTATTTTATCTATAGTAATTTTTCCAAACCATACTTACGCCTATCTTGATCCTGGGACTGGCAGTATTATTCTTCAAGCAATAATTGGTTTTCTAGCTGCTAGCGTAACAGCTATATCAATTTATTGGTCAAAATTTAAATCATTAATTTCAAAGATATTTAATAAAAAAGAAAGAGAAAAAGATAAGAGCAATTCTGATGATTGAGGAAAAAGGGTCATTTCGAGATCCAGCAGGTAAAATTTTCTATCATAAAAATAAAGTTTATAGAAAATTAAACAATTTGGGAAAGACAAGATTAAATTATATTTTAGAAAAAAATATACTAGAGGAATCAATAAGAAATAACTATTTAGTTAATTCAAAAATTGTTAAAATGGAAAACGAACTAAAAATCAACAACGAAGATCTAATTTTTGAACATGAAAAAATTCCGTTTATATCTTATCCTTATGAGTGGACTTTTTCTCAACTAAAATCAGCAGCAATTCATCACATTAATTTCCACCTTTTTTTGCTCGAAAAGAATGTGACACTTATTGATGCAAGTGCCTACAATATACAATTCAGAGGATCACAACCAATTTTTATAGATTTGCTCTCTCTTAAAAAATATGAAGATGGTGAATTTTGGACTGGTCATAAACAGTTCTGTGAAAATTTTTTAAACCCTTTAATCTTAAAATCAAAAAAAGGTATAAATTTCAATAATTGGTTTAGAGGAAATCTTGAAGGTATACATACTTCGGACTTAAATAATGTTTTAAGTTTTTTTGATAAATTATCATACAATATTTTTGTTCATGTTTTTTTGTTGAATATATTAGATGCAAAATCAAAAAAAAATAAATCTCTTAAAGTTGAAGAAAACAAAAGGAAATTCCCAAAAAAAAATTTTATTTCCATGCTAAAACAACTAAAAACTTTTATATTAGGCCTAAAAGACAAAAAAAATTTAACAACATGGCAAAATTACTCAAAAGAAAATTCATATAAAATTAATGAAGAAAAAGAAAAAATTAAAATTGTAAAAAATTTTTGTGCAAAAAATAAAATTAATAACCTTTTAGATTTAGGTTGTAATGATGGAGTTTATTCTAAAAATGCCTTGAGCGCAGGTTGCAACTATGTAGTTGGTTTTGATTTTGATACAAATGCGATAGATAGAGCCTTTCAAGACTCTGAAAAAAATAAATTAAATTTTTTACCTCTTTATTTAGATGCATCAAATCCAAGTTCAAATTTAGGATGGAATGAAACGGAGAGAAAAAGTCTTAAAGAACGCGCAAATTTTGATGGTGTTATTGCTTTAGCTTTTGAACATCATTTAGCTATAGCAAAAAATGTTCCCCTCGAAAATGTAATCAAATGGATAATGTTTTTAGCCCCGAAAGGTTTAATTGAGTTTGTGCCTAAAAATGATGTCACTATTCAAAAAATGTTAGAACTAAAGGGAGATATATTTCTAGACTATAGTGTCGAGAATTTTGAGAAATATGTTTTTAAATTTGGAAAAATTATATCGAAAAATATCATAAGCGAGTCTGGAAGAATTATTTATGAATTTCAAAGATAATTTTTTATTTATTTTAGCAATTTTTCCAATATTTTCATTAAAGTCGAATTTTAACTATTTAGAAATTTCTTATATTTTTTTAATACTATTCTCTATTATTATTATTAATTTTTTTATTTCCGGTTTTTTGAGAAAGAGAAATAATAAACTAATATTAAATATATATTTAAGTTTAGTAATTTCTATTGGACTAGATAACCACTTAGGATTATTTAATGGAATAATTCAACCAAATAATCAATTTTTAATAAGAAATTTCAAAATAATCTATGCTCCTGCAGTTCTATTTTTTTTAATTATTTGGTTATCTGTATTATTAATAAAAAATAAAACTGACGATAACAAAAATTCTACTATATTTATAGTTACACTTTTAAGTTTATTGATTTTTAACATTTTTGATAACACCAAAGATTATAAACAAATACCAAATTTTTCCAAAGAAGTTAATAAAGTTTATAACGATAGAACTCTAATACTTATTTGGGATGAGATGTCTGGTTTCAACTCTATATCTAGTGATACTAAAGAGGGTAGAGAATTTAATAATGAAATTAAGAATATGTTCTCAAAGTATAATTTTGAATATTATACTAATTCCTTTTCAATCTCAGATAATTCAATAAACTCAATAGGTTCTTTAATAAATTTTGAAAGCGTAACTAATAAAGAAATTAGAGATAAGTTAGTCAAAGTATCTGATAATTATTTTATTGAATATGAGATGAAACAAAATAAACTTTTCGATAAATATGAAAATATTTCGGTGGTGCAAAATCTGCATATAAACTTCTGCAATTTTCCAAATGTATCAAATTGTTACCAATTTAATCCTTATAGATTAGATATAATAAATGCTGACTCTGATATTATATCGAAGATAGTATCTTTATGGAACTTAAATGGATCAATTTTAGCAAAATTGGCCTGGAGATCTTTTAAACAATTAAAAATAATAAAATCAATTAACGAACCTGAGGGCGAAAAACTATTTCATAAACAAATTTTAAATTTTGTTAAAAATAAAGTTTTATCGAAGAAATATGATTTGATATTCGTGCACATTCTAGTTCCACACAAACCCTATGGATTTAATGAAGTTTGTAAATATGATGTACAACGAAGTAATTTAAACTATTATATGAACGAAAAAGATGAGATAAAACAGCATAATATCGAGAGAAAATGTGTTGTAAAATCAATGGACAATTTTTTTCAAAGCCTAGGAAATTTAAATAATCTTAATATTTTTGTAATTTCTGATCATGGATCTAGAATAAAAAAACATAAAAGAAGCAGCTTATCAAATATTTTTGCACACAAAAATTTTAATACAAATAATCCATTAGAAATAAAAGTTGAAAAAATTTCTCAAGAAATATTTAGAAAAAAATTCGATGAATGATTTGACATTGATTATACCGGCAAAAAATGAAAAAGAGTCACTTCCAAGAGTTTTGCAAAATTTGAAAAACTATAATTACAAAGTGATTGTATCTTTACAAGAAAATGATCTTGAAACTAAAAATTCTATAAAAAATTTTGATGTAATAGTTCATCAACAGACTGGTGTAGGTTATGGTAATTCTATAACTGAGGGTATAAATAGATGTTCCACAAAATACTTTTGTATATTCAATGCTGATGGATCTTTTGAGATAAAGGACTTAAAAAAAATGTTAATTAAATGTGAAAATAAAGATTTTGTGTTTGCGTCAAGATATCTTGAAGGAGGTGGCAGTGATGATGATACAATTATTACATATATTGGTAATAAAATATTTTCTTTTTTGGGCAGATTACTTTTCTCATTAAATTTAAGCGATATATTATATACTTATGTATTAGGAGAAACCTCAAAATTCAGAAAGTTAAATATTAAATCCAATGATTTCAGATTTTGTGTAGAATTTCCTATCAAAATTGGAATATCTAAAATGAATTATATAAATATACCCTCTTATGAAAAAAAAAGAATTGGTGGAAAAAAAAAAGTTAGTGAAATGAAAGACGGATTTTTAATTTTAACCGAGATGTTAAAATTATTTTTTAAGTTTAAAATTTTTAGTAAGAAAATAATAGATTAGTAAATAAAGACTTATATTAAAGAAAATCATACTTAACAAAATAATAGAGTGAAAATAATAATTTGTAGCAATATATATTGAGGGTATATTTAAAATAACTACTATAAACCCAGAAACAGTATTTATCCATTCATCTTTAATATTAATTTTTGACCTTAAAAATCTGAAAATTAATTGATGAAGATGTAATTTATCTGCGAATGATATTTTATTTTTTTTTAGAAAACGTCTTAATATAGAAAATAAATTTTCAAACGCAGGATACCATAGCATGTTAGCAATATAATAAGCAGAAACAAAATTTGTATCTTGATGTATTTTGATTAATATAAAACCAACCGATATCGACAATAGATAAGATCCACTGTCACCTAAATACACAACTCCAAATAAATTAAAAGTATAAAAAATTATGGTTATAATTAAAAGTAAATTAATTAGGTCTTTAATGTCATTGCTTATATTTGTGTTATAATTTGAAATATAAAAAATGGAAGTTAACACCAAGATAAAATATCCAGATAGTAGTCCATTAAGACCATCTAAAAAATTGCTACCATTTACCAATACCGCAAAACATAAAATTGTAAAAAAATAATTCAAATATTTTATGCTTAATAAATAATCTATGAAATCAATATTAACGCCATTTATATTAAGCTTTTCAAAATGCACCAAAAAAAAAATAACACTAATTTGTAAAAGTAACCTTAATTTCGGGCTTGTAACGATATTTTTATCAGAAAGTATACCAACTAAAAAAATGGAGATTGATACAATTTTAAAAAAAATTAAATTTTTTGGTAAAAATATTAATAAAGAAATGACAATAAATACTCCACCAATTAATATTGGAGCTATATTAGCTTTTCCAAGTTTTTTGTGGTCAGAATAATTGATGTTTTCTTCTAATATATTAAATCTTTTAAATATGAAAAAAATAAATATAAATAATATTAATAATAAAACAAAATTTATATTCATTTATTAAGTTGGTTTAAAACAACTTCTTTAAGCCCATTTTTTAGATTTATTCTTTTTTTCCAACCTAGTTTTTTTATAATTTTTGAGTTAAGATTTTTTTTATATGTGCCATCTGGAGATTTTTTATCAAATTTAATTTTCCCTGTATAATTTGAATATTTAGAGATCATATCCGCTAAATCTTTAATTTTTACATTATCTCCAGTACCAACATTTATTATAGGTAATTTATTCTTAAATATTTTTTTTATATTTTTACGAGAAACATTAAGACAAGTAAATATTGCTTGGGCAAGGTCTTTAGAGTGTATAAACTCTCTGATTGGTTTTCCAGTTCCTAATAATTTGATACTTTTTTGTGATTTTTTTTTGCCTCAATAAATTTAGAAATCATTGCCGGAATTACATGGCCATTTATTTTGTCAAATTTATCATTATCTCCATATACATTTGTCGGCATTAGACAAATAATATCCAATTTATAATCATGAAATAATGCCTCAGAAAGTTTAATACCAGATATCTTGGCTATAGCGTAACATTGATTTGTTTTTTCTAACTCACCGGTCAATAAGCTACTCTCAGAAATTGGATTTTTAGCAAATTTAGGGTAAATACAAGATGTTCCTAAATAAATTGTTCTTTTAACCTTTTTGTCTAATGCAAGTTGTAGCAAAGAGTTTTGAATTTCAATATTTTCTAAAAAGAAGTCTTTCTGATAAGTGCTATTTGCAATTATACCACCAGCCTTTGCTGCAGCCATTATTAGATATTCAATTTTTTTTTTTTTAAAAAATTTTTTTACTTTTTTATAATCTCTCAAATTCAAATTTTTTCTATCAACAGTTATTATATTTTTATAGCCTTTATCTTTTAAAAGACTTAATATTGAACTTCCAACAAGTCCTTTGTGACCTGCTAAAAAAATAAAACTGTTTTTTTTCATTTTTGTTGATTTAATCTAGCTATTTTAATATCCGAGTCTAACATATCTTTTACAAGATCTTTTAAATTATACTTCAATTTATATTTTAGAGTCTTTATAGCTTTTTGAGGGTTTCCTTTTAAATAATCGATTTCTAATGGTCTGTAATACTTTTTATCAACTTTAATTATTAATTTTAGTTTTGTGCCATTTACTAAATATGCTCTTTCATTTAATCCTTTGCCTCTCCATAAAAGTTTTAATTTTAAGTATTTACAACACTCATTTATAAACTCTTTTACACTTATTGTTTTGCCAGTAGCAATTACAAAATCATCAGGTTTTTTTTGTTGAAGGATCTTCCATTGAATTTCAATGTAATCTTTTGCATGACCCCAATCTCTTTTTGCATTCAAATTACCTATATAAAGTATTTCATTTATTCCACATATTAGTTTCGCAAAAAACATTGTAATTTTTCTTGTTACAAAAGTTTCTCCACGTCTCGGGCTTTCATGATTAAATAGAATACCATTAGAAGCATGAAAACCATAAGCTTCTCTATACACCTTAGTAATCCAATAAGAATACAATTTTGAAACTCCATATGGAGACTTTGGAACCATTAATGACTTTTCTGTAAATGAATTTTTTCCATATGTTTCTCCAAATAGTTCTGATGTACTTGCCTGGTAAAATTTACATTTTTTTAAATTAAGGAATCTCATAGCTTCTAATATTCTTAAAGTACCTAAACCACTTACCTCAGATGTATATTCTGGTATTTCAAAAGAGTGTCCAACGTGGCTTTGTGCGCCAAGATTATAAATTTCGTTGGGTTTAATTTTATTAATAATATTAACTAAACTATTTGAGTCGGCTAAATCTCCATAATGTAAAAAAAAGTTTTTTGTAGTGTGAATATCTTTATAGATGTGATCTATTCTATTTGTATTAAATGTAGATGATTTTCTTTTTATACCATGGACTATATATCCTTTGTTTAAAAGAAATTCTGCAAGGTAAGAACCATCTTGACCTGTGATACCTGTGATAAGAGCTTTTTTTTTCAAAAATAAATTTATTTAAAAAGTTTGTTATATCCTAGCACTATTACACTATAAACAGACAATATTAAATTTTTTTTTTGGTAAATATAATATAATTTAAATGCATCTAAAATTTTTTGAAAGGTATTTGATGAAAGTGAGTCTTTAGTTGATCTCCAGGATGACAAAACTGATGGTAAATGTGATAGCCTGTATCCCTTTTTCAACAAATTCAACCACACCACAAAATCCTCTTGGGTTTTTAAAAGGGGAAACTTAATTTCTTTTACTATTTTTTTACTTATAACAACTGTGCTAAGTCCTATTATATTTTTTCTCAATAAATTCTCATACTTAGGATCTTTTTTAACGTATCTTTTACTGATGATTTTACCTTGACTGTCAATAATATTATACGATGAAAATGAAAAATATAATATTTTTTTTTCCATAAATTGAATCTGCTTTGAAAGTTTATTTTTTTTCCAAATATCATCAGAGTCTATGAATGCTATATATTTTCCTCTACAATTTTTTAGAGCTATATTCCTTGACTTTGAAACGCCTAAGTTTTTATTGTTAACTATAATTTTTTTTTTGTTAAATATAGATAATGATTTTATTATGAAATTTAAATCAGCTTTATTACTATCATCATATACAAAAACTATCTCATAATTTTTATAAGATTGGGAAAAAATAGAATTTAAAGTTTTAGAGACATATTTTTTTTTTTTGAAATATGTTATTATAATTGAAACTAAAGGTTCTTTTCTCATTTTGTATAAAATATATAATTATTTTTTCTCTCAATTTTTAAATTTGTAACATCTTTGAGACAAGTTGCAGGTACATTCCAACATGCTTTTTTACTTGTAACTTTGTAAAAATTTTTGTTCTTAATGAAAATCTTTTCATAATCTACATTATCTACCCAATAAAAAGGGAAATTTGAAAAATTATGATGCTCGTCTATTGTTAGATTTAATTCTTTATTTAATCTTTTAATGTTTTGAATATTAAAAATAAATATACCAACAATTAATAAAATGTGAATCTTTCTCATTATCGATTTATCATTAAAATTAATTCTTTTTGCAAAGAATATTGCTAACGGTAAAATCAGGATTAAAAAAACTATAGTGTATCCTGCGTATCTTAAAGTTGGAAAATTAAAAAACCAGACAAAAAATATTATTATTATAGTCAGGTAGCTTATTTTGGAAGCTTTAATGTTAAAATTTAATTTATTTTGAATTCTAAAATTTTGTTTAAAGTATAATATAAAAACTATTAAAACTGATGCTACAACAAGCATAAAATCAGATACTTTAGTGAAGAAATATTTTCTGAACCAGTTTTCAATCCAATTAATGCCTGAAATATATTCGGTTTGATTTTCTAATCCATAACCAGCGCCTATTCCCGCTTTTGACCATGTTTTATAATGTAAATTAAGACTGTTTACTACGTCTTCTGGGATTGACCAATTAATTGTATTCGTAAAACATGTAAACGTAACAGGGTATATGAGGCATCCTGTAGATGTAAAATTAAAAAATATAATTGATGATATAGAAAAAATTGAAACTATTAAAAAATTTTTATCTAAAATAAATTTATAAATATCCTCAATTTTATACAAATAAATAAATATAATTGGTATTAGAAAATATATTATGTATAAAAATTTTGTTGTTGCAGCAAAAAAAATTAAAATGTTTGAAATTAAAAATAATTCTTTTTTTTCATTAAACTTAATTTTTTTTTTTGAGAAGGCTATAGTAACAAAAATAAAACTTAAAAGAACTAAAAATTGACCAAGATAATCGGCACCATATTCTGATAATCTATAAAATTTTACCAGGAAGGTTATTAATGCAAAACTACTTAATGCTTTGGTGAAATTATTTAAATCTTTGTTTTTTAATAAAATTACTAGACCCGAAAAAAAGAAAATTTGTAGCATAAAATTTGTAATATTAAATAAGTAAATATCTACATAGGGAAGATAAAATATTGAATTAATAATAAAAATTGACGAAAAATGTTTAAAACCATGATTTAAATTTCCCAATCCAAATTCTAATTTGTGTGTTGCAAATTGTAGTGAGTTTGGCAAATGATAATAGGGGAAATCTTCATTAGTTTTAGAAATTAAAAAACCATTAAATAAACAAATAAAAATAATAAAAATTATTTTTAATTGTTTTTTCTCAATTATTTTTTTTTCAAAACTTATAATAAAAAATGTAATTCCAAAAAATAATAATAAAGAATTATGAATATGATTATGAGGCAATACTAGGTGAGTTAAACTAGAAATTATATATAAAAAAAAAATACCAAAAATTCCTTTGAATGGTAAATTTATATATCTACTTTTTAAAAAAATTTTATTGCAGAAAATTAAACCATAACCTAGCGTGCTTACTATAATTAAAATAGTTAAGGATAAAAAAATGAATATATCAAAATACATATTTACATTATGAATTTTTTTAATGTTTTATAGTGGCTATATATGCTAAAATTACGGCTAAGTTTTAAATTTTCTAAAAGTAATTTTTTATTTTTACTATTTTTTAGATAGTTTTCAAAATTTACTATAAAACTATCTTTATCATTATTTTTGAAAGTTGTTCCATTTATATTATTTTTAATTATTTCATAGGGTCCTGGTCTAGCATCAGAGGAGAATACAGGAGCTCTACAAAATCCAGCCTCAATTAAAACAAAACCCGGGTCTTCCCATAATGATGACAAAATAAACCCTTTCGCTTTTTTAAAATATGGAAATATATTATTTTTATGACCTAAAAGATAAATATTATTTGATAATTTATGCTTAAGGATAAATGCTTGTAAATTGTCAAAATTTTCTCCTTCACCAATAATAAATAAATTTATTTTTGGATATTTTTTTATTAATTCCTTAAAACAATCACACAGAAAAAAAAAATTTTTTTGATTAGTTAATCTTCCAACTGCGACGTAAAAATCATCATAATTATCAATTGTTTTCCTCATATTTGTATTTATTTCACTAACATTAATTACTGGATCAAAAAGAATTTTTAGTTTTTTTTCGTCGCATAATTTTAAACTCTTAAGATGCTCATATGTTTCTTTAGTTGGTGATGTAACGATATAAATTTTCTTTAGAGCAATTTTCCATAAATATTTTCTAAATATATTCAATCTAGGCAAACCTGATATTCTTAATATAAATTTTGTTTTAAAATTAAAAAATATGAGCAAAAATAAAGGTAAAGATGTAATTAAGTGAATTACAATATAATCTGGTTTTTTTTTTTTTAAGAACTCTTAATAAAGGGAAAATTCCTAACAGAAAAAAAATAAAAAAAGATAATCTGCTGGAGAATTTTCCATATTTAGGTAAAAATTTTAACAAGTTTGTATTATAAAAATTTTCTAAATTAATTTTTTTTTTTTTTATTTCTAAAATTCTTTGATTAAACTCCCCAAAAAAATTAAATATTGTTACCTCAAAATTTTTGTCGAATTTGCTCAAGCTATATGCTGAGTTTATCACTGCTTTGCATGTAGCAATTGGCGTTAAAAAAGGAGACCAATAATATACGCTTTTTTTTTTCAATATACTTCAGGTTTGCATTTAAAGAGTTTTAGTAATATGTAATTATTTATAATACATTAATAATTATTTAACAATAATATGAGTGAATATAGTCTTAAATTGGACAAATTTTTAATACCTCTAATAGCTAATTTAACTAATCCTGTTATCCTGGAGCTTGGTGTAGAAAATGGAATATCGACAAAAAAATTTTTAGAGCTATGTAAAATAAATGAGGGAAAACTGTATTCAGTTGACATTGTTGACTGCTCTAAAGTTTCTGAGGACAAAAATTGGAAGTTTATTAAAACAAGTGATGATAATTTTGATTTTATAAAGTCTGAGATACCGGAAAAGATAGATGTTTTGTATATAGACTCGCTTCACGAAGCCAAGCATGTAAAAAAGCTTTTGTACGGATACTATCATTTAATAAAAAAATCGGGTTTCATTTTTATAGATGATATTTCACACTTACCTTATCTTAAAAATAAAAATAGGAACAATTTTTATTGTGAAATTAACAATAAAGAAACATATGATATGTTATTAAGTTTTTATAACGAAAATTATGGAAAAATATTTTTAAATTTTAATTTTTTTTCTTCTGGATTAGCAGTAATTCAAAAAAATTCAAATGATCCTTTGTCAAACTATAATAAAATAAAAACAAGAGAATTTTCTTTAAAAAATCTATTCAGAAAACTTTTTTCTAAAATTAAAGGAAGTTAATTATAAGATGACACTAAAAAAAATTTCTCTATCTATTCAATAACATGAGAAAAAAAGCATTAATTTTTGGCATTTCTGGACAAGATGGCGTATATCTAACTAAAATTTTAATTAGAAAAAAAATTACAATTCATGGGATATCTAGAAAACAGCCCGATTGGCAGAAAAATTTAAGAAAAACGAATATTCCTTTAAAGCACATCAAAGTTTTTAAGCAAAATAGAAATTATACAGGTTTAAAAAAAATTTTGAATCAAAATAAATATGACTACATAATATTTGTTGGTGGTCAAAGTAGGCCGAAAGACTCTTTTGATAAATTAGAATATCAAACATTCGACTCTGTCATTGAGCCTCTTAAGATTTTGTTAGAGTTTATTAGAAAACAAAAAAAAAAAAGTAAATTAATATTTAGCGCATCTAGTGAGATATTCGGAGAAAGTAAAAAACGAATTAACGAAAATACTGAAAAAAAACCTTCAAGTCCTTATGGTCTTTCAAAGTTAATTGGGCTTGAATTGGTGAAATCATACAGAGAAACATTTAAATTGCCAGTTTTTTCAATTATTTTTTTTAATCATGAGTCAAAGCTTAGACCTGATGATTTTATAATCAAGAAAATTTCAAATTATTTTAAATATAAATTTTATTTAAAAAATATAAAATTACAGATTGGCAATATTAATGTAAAGAGAGATTGGGGATGGGCTCCTGAGTATATGGAAATTTTGTATAAAATTATTAAAAGTAAAAAAATAATTGATATTATTGTTGCTACAGGCAAAACTACTTCACTTAAAAAGATTTTAGAATATGAGTTTAAAAAAAGAAAATTAGATTTTAAAAAGTTTATTGTGACAAAAGAAAACTTAGTTCGTAAGAAAGATATATTAGAAAACTACGCAAACATTTCACTTTTAAAAAAAAAATTTAGAACTTTTCCAAAAATAAGTCACAATGAATTGATAAAAAAAATTTCTTAATAAAATTTTATGAAAATTTTGGTTACAGGCATAAATACAAATATAGGATATAATATTTCAAAAAAACTGCTGAATTTAAATTATACAGTTGTTGGAATTGAAAATAATTGCAAAAATAAAATACCTATTTTTAAAAAATTAAAAAAATATAAAAAATTTAAATTAGTTAACTTAAACCTTTTGGATAGGAGTAAAATATTCAAAAGTTTATCAAATTATAATTTAGATACAATAATTCATCTAGATGAATGTACTGAATTTAAAAAAATAAATCTAAAACCAAATAAATACATAAATAATATTAGTGTGTTTTTAAACATAGTTTTTTTTGCAAAAAAAAAGAAAATTACAAACTTAATATACAAATCATATTTTTTTAATGATGAATTCGGTGAATATTTGCTACTTATAAAAAATCCAAACAAGAGCAAAAATAATATTTATTTAAAATCTAAACTTCTAATTGAAAAGATTGCTGATACATATAGCAAACTTTCATCAATCAAATTTTTAGGTATTAGAATATTTCAAGATAAGAAATATTTAAAAAAATATAAATATTTCGTTAAAAATAAAAATAATAAAACATTTTCAATATCACTAACAGAGTTTAATCATATGATTAATAAAACATTAAAAAAAAAAAAATTTAAAAATGAAATTATAAATCTATGTCTAAATTAATGCGAAATATAAAAATTTTTTTTAATTTAAAAAAAAATAAAAAAATTGAAACAAATAAAAATTTTGAAAGTATAATGTTTCCTCAAAATAAAATTATAGACGGGGGATTAAGAAAAAAAGAAAATATAAAAGAAGATTATAACGCTCCATTACTTACTGTAATAACTGTTGTATTAAATGGCGGTAAACATTTGGAGGAATGTATAAAGAGCTTACATAAGCAAAATTATAAAAATTATGAACATATAATTATAGATGGAGGTTCAACAGATAATACAATAGAGATTATAAAACGATATGAAGACAATATTGATTATTGGTGTCAAATTTCTGATAAAGGTATTTATGATGCTTTCAATTACGGAATGACGTTAGCTAGAGGTAAATATATTTGTTTTTTAAATTCTGATGACAAATTTACCGATGATGCATTTGATCATTTAAATAAATATATAAAAAATTTCCCAAACAAAGATTTTATTTTTGGTGCGGTAAAAAAACATTGGGGCGTACTGTTTGGATATAGACCTTATAAAATTTATTGGAGCTGGGGTTTTTACTCAAGCCATTCGACTGGGTTTTTTATCAAACTTGAATCTGCAAAAAAAGTAGGTCTTTATAACCTCAAATATAAATATTCTTCTGATTATGATTATTTTTTTAGAATGATTGTTAAAGAAAAATTAAAAGGTATTGGATCAAAAAAAAAAGAAATTTTCGGGATTTTCAGAAGAGGGGGTTTTTCCAGTAAAGTAAATTTTATTGACCACTTCTATGAAGAATTGCAAATAAGATTAGACAACGGTCAAAGTAAAATATTTGTTTTTTTTATTTTCATTTATAAATTTTTTAAGCATTACAAAAGAATTAGTTAGTTATTCTGCTCAAAATCGACAATTTGGGACTACTTTCCAAAAATAGAAAGTACTTTTTTTCTTCACTATCATAAATAATGTCCCTTATTCTCTCACCAATAGTTATCTCTTCCACTATTTTTGGATTTTTGAATTTTTCACCAAAATTTACAACATATATAGTTTTATTTTTAAGAGAGGTTACAAAAAAACTATTATCATTTGAGTAATAATTTTTTATTATTTCGGAAATGCCTATAGATTTTTCAAAATAAAATACTGGTTCAACAAAGCCATAATCTTTATGACTTTTATATAATGGCGCTATACTTTTAATCTCTTTCGACAAGGGAACTGAGTCATAATGCGAGCCATATGATGAAATGGGCCAACCATAGTTCTGTATTTTGTTGTTGTAAATATTAATTAAATTTATTTCATCGCCGCCTTTTGGTCCATGCTCAGTTGCGATTAAATTTTTATTGTCAACTAAATACATTCCTTGTTGGTTTCTGTGACCTTTTGATATCATACTAAATTCTTGATTTAATTTTGAAATTTTAACGATTTTACCAAACAAACTACTCTCATCTTGTGGCATTTCCCATTGATTATAATCACCCACTGTTAAAAAAATATCATTCTCTCCTGAAACTATTCGCCCGCCATTTTGATAACCATTAAAATTTTTAAAGGTTGGATATGAATCAAAGTTTGAAAATATATTAGCACATTGATTGTCTAATTCGATTTCATCAAAATATAAATCTGTTGTTTTAATTTTACTAAAATATAAGGAAGTCTTGTAACAATTTTCCTTAATTTTTTTTGTCATAGATAAATATACTGTATCACCATCAACTTTAGCATCTTTTATTCCTGCCCATTTTATCTCTGTATCAAATATATCATTAGAGATAATATTGTTTGTAATTAACTCATAATCCAAAGTACCATTTTTTAAATTATGTTTTTTTATTGATATCATTTTGCCAGAACCAAAAAAGACTAAAATTCTATCTTTATAAACATCAATGTAGCCTTTTTTATCGTTGTCATATAATTGATTATCTACAAAAAAGGGAAGTATAAATTCTTCCATTTTATATTTATTTTTTTTAGTTGTTATAATTCTTTCACTAAATTTTCCTGAATCAATTTTATTTCTTAAATAATAATTTTCAAAAGTTAATTTTCTATTTTGTTTCTTCAACTTTTCATTGCTTTCTTTTGTTGTTTGATATTCTCGAACTTTTAGTGGTATATAAAAAATTGATTGCTTTAGCATATCTTTAACTATAAGAGGAGTATTATCTTTAAGCATTTTTGAAACTTTGTTATCTGTGTTTTGGAAAACTAAAAAAGTTCCAATAGCTATTAAAAGTATAAAAATTGAAACTATTGAAATTAATATAATTGATTTTTTTTTCACTTTTATAACTATACGATAATTTTGTTTATATATAATCTTTTTTTTAATAAAATAATGTCACATCTTAAATATGAGTTTTGACAAAAAATCATTAGTACTTTTCATGCCTTCAATTGAGGGAGGTGGAGTAGAAAAAAATTTGTTTTTGGTAGCCAATCATTTGGCTAAAAAAATTAAAAAAATTAAGTTAATTACCTATGAAAAAACGTTTAAATATTTTCTGAATAAGAATGTTGAGGTTTTATATTTCAAAAGAAAATCATCTAATGAGAGTAAATATTTCAAATATGCAATGTGTATATGGTTATTAATAAAATTTTATTTTAAAAATAAAAATATATTAGTATTTTCTTTTCAAGCAAATATTTACTGCTTAATTTTATCAAAAATTTTTAATTTCGATGTAATAATAAGATCTAACTCTTCACCAACTGGATGGTCTCAAGGTTTTTTTAAAAATATTGTTTTTAAAATATTTTTTAAATTTGCAAAATCAATAATTGTAAATAGCTTCGAATTTAAAAAATTATTAGATAAAAAATTTAATATTAATAGTACTGTAATTTATAATCCATTAAATAAAGAGGAAGTAATTAAAAAGTCGAAAGAGCAAATTGGAAAAAAATTTTTTAATGGGAAATCAAATATAAATTTTATTAATATAGCAAGGTTTACGGATCAAAAAGACCAATTAACCATGTTAAATGCTTTAAACAATTTAAAAAACAAGATTAACTTTGAGCTTCTAATTATGGGATATGGTGTAAATAAGAATATTTTACAAAATTTTATTAAAAAAAATAATCTAAAAAAAAAATAAAAATTATAGGTTTTCAAAAAAATCCTTACAAATTTTTAAGTAAAGCAGATATTTTAATTTCATCTTCTATATATGAAGGTCTACCAAATGTCTTAATAGAGAGCTTAGCTTTGAAAAAATTTGTTATATCTTCAGATTGTCCTACAGGTCCTAGAGAAATCTTAAAAAATGGAAAATATGGTTATTTATTTAAAACAAAATCAGTTGAAGATCTCTCTAAGAAGATTTTGAAGTTTGTAAAAACTAGTAATAAAAGTAAAAATTTAATTAAGAATAAAGCATATGATAGTTTATCTAGATTCGACTTTAAAAAAAATAGTGACAAATACTTTAAATTAATTTCTAAACATTTGTAGTATTTCTTTTGATATCATAAAGCCACGCTTCTAAAAAACTAATTTCTTTCTTGTTAATTATTTTTAATTCAATAAGTTTTTGATAGCACTTAAGCATATTATTTGCATAGTTCTCATTTCCTTTTTTTAAACTTAGATTTAATAGTGCTTCGTATATTATTTTATCATTTTCGAACATCGGAATTTCATCAATGAAATCATTAATTAAATCATGAGGGTTTCTATATTGCGAAACTGTTGGGCTATTAAATAATATTTTATCATTATTTAAATGCATTATTCGTAAAGTTATAATACTTCTCCATATATCTGTACACCTCATTGTGCATGTAACTGGAAGATACATTAAAGGAAATAAATGCTTAAACCATGTTGTATTCTGGCTGTTAAAAGTTGATAACGAATTTCCTAAACTTATTTTTTTTTTTTTGAAATTTATATTTATATTGTTATTATTAATAATTCGATATATTGAATCAACATCTGGATTTTTATCACATAAGTTTTGTTGTAAGAAAAATTTTTTATTCTGTTTTTTTTTTGTGTGTATTAAATTATTATTTAATTCATCTAATGGAACTCCTCTTGGCCATATAAATTCTCTTTTTTTTAAAAAAAAATCGTATATATTTACCCATCCTTTATTTTTAACTGACGAAACTTTATGCTCCAGCTTTCTTTCGTCAAAAAAATCTTTATTTGGAATATTATCATCATCGGTCTCAATTATTACCTTGCTGTTTTTCATGGCAATAAGGTAACCAATATTTTTTCTTGCGTAATTATTTAATGGACAAATACGAGCAAATTTTAGGTCAATTTTTTTTTGATTTTTTAATGAATAGAATTCTCCATAATTTAATTTAAAATTTCTGGGAGTTTTTTTATCGCCAATGACAATGAATTGCCATTTATTTCTCTCGGAATATTCTGAAATTTTTTTTATAACAACATTTGGATTATTAATTGTTGTTAAAACAATTGATGTTTTCATTAGGTAATTTTATTATTTATAGTAACTAAAAATTGATTTATATATTTTTCCAATGTTAAATTCCATAAAAAAATTAATAAAAAAAAAATTTACATTACAAACTCCAAATACTCTATTTAAAGGTATTGAAAATGGGAAATCTAATTTTGACAAATCATTGATAATGAAATATGGCGAACTAAATAAAGATAAAACTTTCTACGTTATAAAAAGAACGCCAGGTACGGGATTATTTTCAAACGTAGTTTTTGTTTTAAATCATTTATTAATTGCGAATAAATATAATTTTATACCTGTTGTAGATATGCAAAATTTTAAAACAATTTATAATGAAAAAAAATTGATAAAAAAAAATGAAAATGCGTGGAATTATTTTTTCGAAAACGTTTCTAATTATTCATTAGATGAAGTATACAAAAGCAATAAAGTAATAATTGTAAGTGATCAATTCTTTCATAGCTTTAATTATAACATGGAGGACATATCTTTTAAAAGTTTAATTAAAAAAAATATACGTATTAAAAAAAATTTTTTAGATATCAGTAAAAGATTTATAAAAAACAGATTTGGCAAAAGAACTTTAGGAGTTCACTTTAGAGGCACAAGTTACAAACAATCTGCTGGGCACCCATTGCCAGCAACACCAAAACAAATGATTGAAATGGTAAAAAAAATTTTAAAAAAGGATAAATTAGATAAAATTTTTATAGCTACAGAAGAAAAAAAATATTTAGAAATTTTCAAGAAAGAATTTCCCCTTAAAATTGAGTATATAAAAAGTGCCTATAGATCGAATAAAAATGATGCATTTAAAATTTATCCTAGATTGAACCATAGATATAAACTCGGGCGAGAGGTTCTAATAGAAACAATTCTTCTGTCTCATTGTGATAGTTTTATATATTTAAACTCAAATGTTAGTAGTGCAGCAATAGGATTTAATTTTAACGATAATCAAAATAGGTATATTATAGATAATGGAATGAATTCAAAAAACATAATTGTTGCCATGTTTTACTGGTATTATAAAAAACTTTTGCCAAATTTTTTAGGTGGTTTCTAATTGCATTAATCATTAAATAATTTATGAATATTAAACTTTTAAATCTACTTGAAAATGATTTTAAAAAAAATTTCTCAAGCAGTATAGCTAGTCGATACTGGCATAGACGAACCAATAAAATTCTTAGAGATCTTAAAAAAAGAGGGATGGAAGGTTTTAGGGGTTTTAACAGAGGTATTGGAATTGGCTTTTCAGACCATAAAAGTGTAGATATAAGAAATGTATTAGGTGCCAAAGAAAAATTATTCTCTTATATTTTTAATTTTGGATTTTTTAATTCTATTTTTAGCGAACAACTAAAGCTTACTAAGTTTTATTGTGAAACAAGTTTAATTTTCAAAAAGAATTATTATGAAAACAGTGAAATAACAAAAAAATTATTGAATAAATATAAATTTGAAAATACTTGTACATGGGGTGCAGTAGATAAAATTAATTATAAAAACAATGAAATTGCTTCAATATATCTTTTAATGGCGAATAGAATGAACTTCATTAATCAAAAAATTGACTTAGCAAAAATTGGTTCTTTTTGTGAAATCGGATCTGGTTTCGGTGCAAATGTTCATTTTTTACAAACAAATTTTAAAAATATAAAAAAAATTATTTGTTTAGATATTTTTCCAACTATTTTTATTTTAACGGAATACTTAAAATCAATATATGGAGAAGCTGTAAAAGACTATACATATATAAAAAAAAATGACAAAATAGAGTTTGAGGATAATGATAAATTAGAAATTTTTTGTGTTCCAAATTGGGATGCAGGTAAAATTAAATCTGAAATAGATCACCTACATAATGCGCATAGTTTTGTTGAAATGTCATCTGAACAATTAAAAATCTATAACGAAAAAATTTTTGAACCTTATACTAAATCGTCTTCCTTCGTATTTTATCAACGAGAGATAAAAGAAAAAATTTTTGAAATAAACGAAATATTGAAATATTTTCCTGCTAAATTTGAAAATTATGAACTGCCTTTAATTGAGAATTTTAAAAAAAGTGATCAGGTTTTTATTTTCAAAAATTAGATTAAACCTTTATATAATTTAATGGTGCTAGAGACACAATCTTCCCATTTAAATTTTTTTACTTGTTCCCTTCCCTTTATAATTAAATTATCTAGAACGCTATCTGAATAAACAGCACTTAAAATTGACTCTAAAATACTATCTGTATCATTTGGATTAAAATATAAAACAGCGTCTCCTCCAACCTCTGGTAGACTACTTCCGTTACTACACAAAACCGGACAATTTAATGACATTGCCTCCAATATGGGTAAACCAAAACCTTCATATTTTGATGGATAAACTAATGCAGTTGCATTTTTGTACAATTCTTTAAGTTCTTGATCACTGCCTTGAATAAAATCTACTTTATCAAAAGGTATTTTTAAATTTGAAAAAAAATTAGACTCATGTTTAGTTTGTTTTCCACCTCCAAAACACTTGATTTTGAAATCACTTTGAAGCTTTTTCGAAAGAGAATAAGCCTTTATTAGTGAAGAAAAATTTTTATAACCAGTTCTCTTGCCAACAAAAAGTAAATATTTTTCATTTAAACTTTCTATTTTTTTAAACTGAACATTATAATTATTAAATGCATTAGTGCCCAAGTATATAACTTCAACTTTTTTATTATTTATGTTGTAATAATAGTTGAGATCTTCAAGAGTATTTTTTGAGATACAAATTATTTTATCAGCTCTGTCTAAAGCTTTTTTTTTGGGTCTATACAATGCTTTTTTTCCATATATTTCATGGAATTTCTCATGAATTAAGTCATAAACCGTTAAAACAACTGGTGAGTCCGTATTATAGTCATCATAATATGTTCTATGAATAATGTCTGGTTTAAAATCTAATAATTTTTTTTTTTGAAAATATAAATTATAATTTTTTAAAATTTTATATTTAACAAATTCTTTTAATTTATCAGGTAATTTATTAAAGATAATATTGTCTAACTTTTGACCATATACATATTTTTTATTTATTGTTTGTAAATAATCATTAATATGAATTGGGGCAAAGACTTTAACATGCTCTTTTTTTGAAATTGTTTCGATTAAATTACAAAAGTAACGTGAAGGACCTCCGAATTGTTGATTTAAAAAAATTTGATGATCGTAGACAATTTTCATTAAGATATTTTATATATTTTATTTTTTAAATACCAATTTAATGAATTTTTAATGCCCTCATCTATATGAGTAAATTTTTTAAAATTTAGATGTTTTATAATTTTTTTATTCGATCCATGTGTTTTTAAAACGTCTGCTTTTACCATGGGTCTGTATTTTACCTTAAAGTTCCAATTTTTCTTAAAATCTTGAATAATGTCGTCAATGCTAATAGGATTATTTGAGCAAATATTATAAACTTCATGTTTATGAATTTTTTTTGTGAAAAGTTTTTCTAAAATCATAACTACATCATTAATGTAGGTAAAATCTCTATCGTGGTTTCCAAAGTTATTTACAAACATTGCCTCTTTTGTTTTAAGCGATTTAAATAGTTTAAGAAAAAACATGTCCGGTCTACCCCACTCTCCATAAACAGTGAAAAACCTTAAACCTATAATTTTAATATTATGCTTTTTAAAATAATCCTCTGCAATAATTTCATTTAACTTTTTTGTAATTCCATAAACATTTTTAGGATGTAATTTTTCTTTTTCATTTAGTGGAAAGTTATTGCTTTCTCCATAAACCGAGCTTGATGATGCATAATAAAGTTTTTTTGTATTTTGTTTCAAAACTTTCAAAAAATTGATAAAACCTAGAATATTTACTTTTATATATTTTTGAGGGTTAACTAGCGAATATCTAACACCTGCTTGTGCTGCAAGATTAATTGAAATATCAAATTTTTTCAAACCAACATATTTTTTAAATTTTTTATAATCACAGATATCAATTTTTCTAAAATAAAAGTTTTTTTTCTTTTTTAAAATATTTAATCTTTTTTTTTTTAATTTTACTGAGTAATAATCATCAAAACAATCAATGCCGTAAACTTTGTTATTTCTATTTTCGAGTAAATATTTAGCTAAATTAAAACCAATAAAACCGACGGCACCTGTTATGAATATCCTCACAATTTTCTATTTTTCAAAGTTTTTTAATTGTTTTTGAATTAAGTTTTCTAACTCTTTAGAACCTAAATATTTTTTATTTTCATAACTGTTATACGAACTTGTAAAATTATTTATTTTTTTATTAGTATTTTTATCGCCTAAAGGATAAATAATAAAATGTTTTTTAAATTCTTTACAATTTTGAAAATCACCTGAGGAAATTAGTTCCTCATGTAATTTTTCACCTTTTCTTATACCTATAATTTTTATTTTTTTATTTGGATTAATGGCTTTAGCAAGTGTCATAATATTGTAGGATGGTAGTTTTGGTATAAATACCTCTTTTCCCCGCATCTGTTTTAAACAGCTTAGAACAAGATTACTAGCATCATCTAGTGTTATGTTAAAGCGAGTCATTCTTTTGTCAGTAATTGTAAAAGGTATTTTTTTATTTAAATTTTGAGATAAAAGAAGAGGTATAACTGAACCTCTGCTACCCATCACATTCCCATATCTTACTACACTAAACTTACATTTCCTCCTTCCTTTAAATATATTAGCTGAAATTATAAGCTTTTCTGCAGTAAGTTTTGTTGCTCCATAAAGATTTATAGGCGAGACTGCCTTGTCAGTACTTACCAATAATGTCTTGTCAATATTTTTTTTTATGCAAGTTTCAACTAAATTTTGGGTTCCTATCACATTAGTTTTTACTGTCTCAAAAGGATTATACTCAGTAGTTGGGACTTGTTTTAAAGCTGCAGAATGTATTACAATGTCTACATCATCATGCATAGCCCAGTCAAGCCTAGACTGATCTCTAACATCACCAATATAAAAACGAAAAGCTTTTATATTTTTTTTAACAAAATCCTTTTCTTTTAACTTTAGCTGCTTAAACTCATCTCTGCTAAATACAATAATTTTCTTTGCTAGGTTTTTTTTAATTAAAACTTCAACAAATTTTTGTCCAAATGAACCTGTGCCTCCTGTAATAAAATAATTTTTTCTCATTTAATAAGTTTATTGTAATTTTAATATATCGTCACATTTTTTAAGATCATCTAAATCGTGAGATATATATATGATAGTTTTTTTCTTTTTTAAATCAATTAATTTATTTAAAATACTTTCTCTAGTTTTTTGATCAACATTACTTAGACCTTCATCTAAAATAATTACTTCCGGATTTTTGTAAATTGCTCTTGCCAAACCAATTCTTTGTTGTTGCCCGCCAGATATTTTACTTCCAAACTCACCAAGACTTGTATTTAAATTATCCTCTAAATGTGAAGTAAAATTTTCTAAGTGAGATATTTCAAGTGCATATTTTAATAATTTAGGATCATGTTCCTCATCATTATTTAATGTAATATTATTAATTAAAGAAGTATCGAATATAAATGTTTTTTGCTGAACATAGGCAGTTTTTTTTGACCAAATTTTTCTTATATCTCTTATATCAGTCCCATCAATTTTAATTGAACCGGCTGTTGGTTGTGTTAATCCAGATATCAAATCTACTAAAGTAGACTTACCACATCCACTTGGTCCTGTGATGCCGAAAAAAGAGTTTTTGGGTATTGTTAAAGATAAGTTTTTCAATATTTGTTTTTTATCATAAGAATAAGAAATACCCTCTATAGAAATTGTTTTTTCATATTTTAAATCATTAAATATTTGTTCCTTTCGATTAATTTTTTTTCCTAATATTTCGTTTATTTTATTAACAGCAGCGGATGAATAATCTAAATTTTGATATGCATTTGTAATAGCAACGAATATGGGAAAAATTCTTAAACCTGCAATTGTATATATTGAAATAATTAAAAAAATTTCACTTAATTTATATCCATATAAATACATAAAACCTATTGATAAGGTAATTAACAAAATCACAAGTGTTTCTAATACAAGTTTTGGAATAATTAATAATATGGATCTTCTCATTCCATTGTTTGCCAATTTCACTGACTTTTTTACAAAAATTTTTAAAAATAAACTTAAAAAATTATAAGTTGATAGCTCACGATATCCATCAAAGGTTTGTTTAATAGATTTTAGAATATCTTTAGTGTAGTTTTGTCTTTCATATCCTAGATTTATTAACTTCTTACTAAAAAATAATTTGAATAAAAAAAATAATATTATTAAAGATATAGTTAATAATAACGATACTTTGTAATTAAATAAAAATAATAACACTGTAATTAAAAAGATTATTAATAAATTTAATATTAAAGTAAGCAGTGGTGAAACGTACTGTCCAATAATCATCCGAGATTCGATATTGATATCTCTTAATATTTCATTGCTATCTATTTTTCTTAACACCTCATAATTACTATAAAGATATTTTTCAAAAGTTTTTCTTTGAATATCGAGTGTTAGATGCATCATAAATGAGGAAGAATATTTTGTATAAAATAATATAAAAATATTTTTTAAAAAAAAAGTTATAAAAATTAGACTAAGCAGAATAAATATTGACTCTTCACTAAGTCCTATAAAATTAGTTAAAAAACTTTTTTCAATTGTCCTATCTAACTTTTCTGAAAATATGACATCTAAAAGTGGAAAAATTGATCCAATACTAATAAATTCTAGTAATGAAATTACAACCATCAATGCAAGTATAAATATCAAACTTTTTTTTTGTGTTAGGCTTAGAATTTTGAAAATATTTTTCACTGATATGTTTTGCCCTGATTAATCTTAAAAACATTATATAGTTTTTTTTTTAGATTAGATTTTTTTGATAGAAAGTTTAATTTTTTATGTTCAACTAATAAAATTATACACTTAGATGCCTCTAATTTTTTTGAATCTTTATAGTTAATAATTTTTTCCTTCAAATTTTTTTCTAAAAAAGGATCCAAACCATGTGTATTCCTATTAAATTTTCTGAAATAATCAAAAATCTTAAAAGATTGCGAATTTCTCATGTCCGAAACATTTTTTTTATAAGTCAAACCCGCAAAAATAATAATATCTTTTTTATAATTAATTTTTTTATCTTTTAAAAAATTTTTTATTTTTTTTATTAGAAATTTTCTCATATACTCATTAATGCTTCTTCCAGCTAAAGTAACTCTTGTTTGGATTTTATTTTGTTCCGCAATATGAGAAAAATAATAAGGATCTACAGGTAGACAATGACCACCAACCAAACCTGGACTATAATTTGTAAAGTTCCATTTAGTTGATGCTAATTTATGAACATTTTCAAAATTAATTTTTAGTTTATCGCAAAAAATATAAATCTCATTCATTAACGCAATATTTATATCTCTTTGAATATTTTCAATTACTTTTGAAGTTTCAGTTTCTTCTAAATTATTACTAATAATTAATTTTTTTGATAAGTTTTTATAAACTTTTTTAACTTTATTAACGTTAGAGCTATTTGGTATAGCAATTATTTTATCAATTTTTTTTAATGTATGTTTGTTATCTCCTGGGTTAACACGTTCAGGACTATAGCAAACAAAAAAATCATTTTTACCGTATTTAAAACCAGAAATCCTTTCAATTACTGGTACACAAATTCCTTGAGTTGTTCCAGGATACACTGTTGACTCAAAAATTACTATATCTCCTTTGTTTAAAACTTTAGCTACCATTTTGCAGGCTGAAATAAGAGGGTTTAAATCTGGTTTTTTTTTAATATTAACAGGTGTCGGAACACAAATAATATAAAAATTACTTTTTTTTATATCATTTAAATTGTAAGTGAGTCTTGCAGATTTCAGAATTTTCAAATCGTTTTGTCTGTACTCTTTCGTGCTGTCAATATTTTTTTTTAGATCTAAAATTCTTTTTTTATTTACATCAAAACCAAATGTTTGAAATTTTTTTGATAAATTTAACAACACTGGTAGTCCAACATAACCTAATCCAATAACGCAAGGTCTAATATTCATATTAAATTATGTCGTTTAATATATGGAATATTATGTACTTTCAAACATTAAATTAAACATTTTGTTGCCTTTTTTAATTATTAATAAATAATATAATTTTAATAATGAACAAAAAATTAATTTTTATTGCTGAAATTGGGCTCAATCATAATGGTAACTTCGATTTATGTTTTGAACTAATTAAGCAAGCAAAATTGGCAGGTGCAGACATTGTTAAATTTCAATTAGGTTGGAGAGATAATAAAAACGAAATAAATCAATTTGATAAAAAAAAAATTTCTAAACTTGTAGAGTGGACAAATTATTTTGAAATAGAGTTATTATTTTCAATAATTTCAAAAAAAGCCTGGAATTTAATTAAGCCATTTAATTTCCAAAAATTTAAAATTGCCTCTAGAACTGTAAAATATGACATGGACCTCGTAAAAGAAATTTTAAAAAAAAAAAAAAAAAACAATAATATCCTTAGGAATGTGGAATAAAAAAGCAACACCATTTAAAAAAAATAAATATATTTACTATCTTTGGTGTCTTTCAAAATATCCTTGCGAGCCAAAGGATTTAAAAAAGTTACCTAAAAATTTTAATAAATCTCCTTATTATGGTTATAGTGATCATTCGATTGGTATTGAGACTTCAATTTTGGCAATAAGTAGAGGTGCTAAAATTATAGAAAAACATTTTACTTTAGACAAGTCTAATACTAGTATTAGAGATCATTCATTATCTGCTACCCCAGATGAATTTAGACAAATGGTAAATATAGGTAGAGATATTTATAAAAAAATTAATATGGGAATTTAATAAATTGTTTATAGATAATGGTAAAATCTTCTTCGAGAAAATTAGCGATTAAAAACTTAAAAGGATCTGATGAGGAATTGAGAATTTCATGGATGCTAAAAAATATGGGACAAAATAAGACATTTTACTACATGTCCCAAAAAAAAAATCTTGATAAAAGTGTTTTATTAACAGAACTAAAAAAAAAATATCAAAAATACAGAGAACAATGGAGAGAAAATCCAAAGTTAGGAGTTAATAACCATTTATGTGGAAAATTGAGTTATGATACTAAAATTAAACCACTGTGTATTGATATTGAGTTAGCTGCTGTGTGTGACTTAGGTTGTCCACATTGCTATAGACAGTTTATTTCTACACCAGATAAGATAATGTCAAAAGAACTAGCATTCAAACTTATAGAACAAGCTTCAGAACTGAAAGTGCCATCAATGAAATTCAATTGGAGAGGAGAACCATTATTAAATCCTTACTTACCAGATATAGTCGATTATGCTAAACAGAATGGTGTTTTAGAAACAATTATAAATACTAACGCAACAAAATTAGATCATAATTTGTCAAAGAAATTAATTAATTCAGGTTTAGATTTACTAATATACTCTTTTGATGGAGGAACCAAAAAGAGTTACGAAAAAATGCGTCCTGGTAGATTTAAGAAAAATAATTTCGAAGATGTATATAAAAATATCAGAGATTTCAGTACTTTAAAAAAAGAAATGAATTCTATGTTTCCTAGAACAAAGATTCAAATGGTCTTAACAGATGAAACTTATCAAGAGCAAGAAGAATATTTTTCATTGTTTAAAGATATCGTAGACGATGTATCGGTCAAACAATATACAGAGAGAGGTGGAAAAATTTCTGATGTAGGAGAGGAATATATAAAAAAAGAAGTACCCCATAGTAATGATGTAAAAAGTCTTTTAAAAATTAACCAAATTAGCAAAAATTCTGAAGTTATGAAAGATGCTGATGGTAATATTTTTGTCTCAACAGGCAGATTGCCATGCGAACAACCTTATCAACGAATGCTTATAACTTATGATGGAAGAGTAAGCATGTGTTGTTACGATTGGGGGAGTATGCATCCCGTGGGTTATGTTGATGAGTTAGCTATTAAAAATGGTGAAAAAGAATATAAAAAGGTCAAGAGTAAAGCAGACTCAAAAAAAAAAGGTTTTGAATTAATGAATTTGGAAATGCCAAAAGTTTATAATACCCCAAAAGAAGAAGTAAACACTATTAAAGATATCTGGTTTGGAAAAGAAATTAATTTAGTCAGAGAAAAACATTCGAAAGATTCTTTAGAAGATGTAGAGATTTGTAAGAGATGTCCATTTAAAGAAACATATAAATGGAAACAAATAAGTTAAATGCCTGAGATAATTGCTGAAATAGCAAATGCACATCAAGGAAATCCAAATACAGCTATAAAACTGGCAAAGGCTGCAAAAATAAGTGGTGCTCATTCAGTAAAATTTCAAATTTATTTTGCTGACGACCTTTTAACTAAAAAACATTCAAGATATATTCATTTTAAAAATCAATCATTTTCACAGAAACAATGGGGTAAGATTATTAAAAGTACAAAAAAATTAAATATTAAAGTTTATTGCGATATTTTGGGTATTAAAGCATTTAATTTTATAAAAAAATTAAATATAGATGGGTATAAAATTCATACTAGTGATATTTCAAACTTAAAACTTATTAAACAAGTATCAAAGGAAGGGAAAAAAATATTTTTATCTTGTGGAGGTGTAAAATTAACTGAGATTTATAATGCTATTAAATCAATTGATTTAAGTAAAAATAAAGTTGTTCTTTTACATGGTTTTCAAAGCTATCCAACAAGAATTATGGATACGAATTTATGGAGGATTAATAAATTAAAAAAGGAATTTAAAGATTTGGTTGAATATGGTTTCCAAGATCACATAGCAGGTAGTGATAAAAAGAACTTATATGTATCACTAATAGCATTGGGTTTTGGGATAAAATATATTGAAAAGCACATTACTTTTGATCGTAAAAAAAAGGGAATTGATTATTATTCATCACTTGAGCCTAAAGAATTTCAAAGTTTTGTTAAAATTATTTTAGAAAATTTTAAATCTTTATACGGTAAAACTGACGATTTCCCAGAACAAGAAAAAAATTACAGGAAACAAACTAAAAAAATGATGATTTTAAATAAAAGCAAAAGGAAGGGACAATTAGTTTATGATAAAGATGTAGAATTTAAACGAGAAGAAACTCTTTGTAAAGAGCCGTTAGATTTAAATTATATTAAAAACAAAAGATTAAGATATAATTTAAATAAAGGTAGTATTTTAAGAAAAATTGATTTTGAGTTTAGTACGATTGTTGTTGTTGTAGCAAGAACCCAATCCAAACGACTTCATAAGAAAGCACTTATTAAAATTGGCAATGAAACACTAATTGAACATCTTTTTAAAAGAATTAAAAAAGCAAATAAAAATATAATATTTTGTACAACAAAGAATAAATCAGACGATATTCTGGAGAGAATTTCAAAAAAAAATAAAGTCCCAGTTTTTAGAGGATCAGAAAAAAACGTACTTAAACGAATTTTAGACGGTTTAAAAAAATATAAAAATAACATAGTAATAAGAGTAACTGGAGACGATATATTAGTTGATCCATCATATATGGATTTGGCCACAGAATATCTATTAGAAAACAACTTAGATTATGTTGATCATAAGAGACTTCCGTCTGGAACCGAAACTGAGATATTTGATAAAGAAACATTAAAATTGATTTATGATACTGGCAAAGATTTAAATGATACAGAATATTTAACTAATTATATTACAGATAATAAGCTATATTTTAAAATAGGTTCTGCGCCAGTTGAAGAAAAACATCGTTCAAATTTAAGACTTACAATTGATAATAAATTAGACCTCCAAAATGTCACTAAATTTATATTAGAAATGGGGAAAAAAAATAAATTACATTCATATAACCTTGATGATATTATAAATTTTTACTCAAAAAATAAAATTAAAAAAAAAAAATTTAAAAATAACCCAAACATTTTTAAATTTAATACTGAGCTTGAGTTAAATAAAAAAATTAAATGACATTGAATAAATTTTATCCTTTGGTGACCATTTATATTACTAACTATAATTATGGGAGATATATAAAACAGTCTATTAATAGTGTTTTAAATCAAAGTTATAAAAATTTTGAATTAATAATAATAGATGATGGTTCCACTGATAATTCAAGAAACATAATTGATCGGTATAAAAACAATAAAAAGATAAAAATTGTTTATCAAAAAAATAAAGGTTTAAATAAATCAAATAATGTTGCATTAAAATTAAGTAAAGGAGATTATATATCTAGGCTAGATGCAGACGATTGGATTGACGAAAATTTTCTTCAGATAATGATAAATAACTTAAAAAAGGATCCAAAAATAGGAATGATATTTTGTAATTACTTTCTTACAGACAAAAAAGGTAAAATTAAAGATCAGTTTTTTAGGCATGATTTTAGAAAAGTTAAACTTTTAGATCAACCAGCTCACGGTGCTTGTAGTTTAATAAATACAGAATGCTTAAAATCTTTGGGGGGCTATAATGAAAAATTTAAAAGTCAGGATGGCGTTGATATATGGATAAAATTAATACAGAAATATAAGATTAAAAATATAAATCTTCCTTTATTTTATTACAGACAACATGAAGAAAATTTAACTAAAAATAAACTTAAATTATTTAAATCGAGAGATAAAATTTTTGATATTTATCAAAAGAAAAAACAAAAATTTACTAACACAATCTGTATAATTCCTATTAGAGGTGGAAGTGAAGACTCAATAGCATTAAAAAAAATTTCATCTAAAACTGTGATCGAAAGACTAATAAATCAATTAATATTATCGAAAAAAATTAAGAAAATTATTGTATCTTCACCTGATCAAAATATTTTAAAGTTTATAAATAAAAAATATAAGAAAAAAGTCTTAACATCCAAAAGAAATTTCGATTTATCGCAATTCAATGTTCCGATTTATAAAACACTAATATCGATTACAAAAAAAATGGAGAAAAAAATAAAAATTGATAGTGTGTTAAAGGTAAATGTAGATCATCCTCTTTTGAATGCGCAAAATTTTCATAGTTCAATTAATATTTTAAATTTATTTGAACCAGATGAAGTTATAGCGGTAAAAAAAGAAAATGAGACTTTTTTTCAGCATAATGGAAAAGGCTTAATACCAGTTCAAAAATCAAAGAAACTTACTTTGGAGAATGAGGAAATTTATAAGAAAATTGGGAGCTTACATTTACTAACAAAGAAGTGTTTATATAATTATCTAAACTCAAAAAAAAAAAGTTACTGGCCATTTAATATTGGATGATTTAACCTCTTTTAGGGTTGAGAATAAAATTGATTTTGAAATTTTGAAATTGTTAGTTAAAAAAAATTTTAAGAGGAAACTTTCTTAATAAAATTTGATGTCCTTACTATTGATTTTTTTGTTTTGCATAATTGGACAAAACTTATTATTGGATTTTTTTTGTAAATTTTTCTTCGATTTAAAAGTTGATCAAAAATAAAAATCATTTCTGTATTATTTGAGGGTGATATGCAAAGATTAAGTTTAGAATAATGAGATTTTTCATATGATTTAATTTTCAATAAATTATTTCTATCTCTATTATTGATATTCCACAATTCAACAGGAATTTTATTGCTAGCAAGACCATCTAAAATTGAAGCGTTTCTAAAAAAAGATACAAATATATCTGACTTTTTTGAACCTATGTGCAAATGATCTTTCGTTATTTCCCATATTTTTTTAGGATATATATTTGCTATGTTTAAAAAAACTTTATCTTCTTGAGCTTTTGGGTGAAATTTAAATATAAGCTTACAATTTTTTTTATAATTAGCATATTCGAATAAAGATTTCAATTGGTGTTCATATTTTGACTTATCATAAAATTTTGGGTCGAAACCTTTAAATGCTATAAAAATCCGTTCTTGAAATGATGATTTTTTTTTAAAATTAAATTTTTTTTCAATTTTTTTAAGCCATGAAATATCATACTTTGGATATCCACATAAGAAATAATTTTTATTATTTATTTTGTTTTCTAAATATTTAAGATCTAGCTTAGAGTTTATTAGAATAAAATTTTTTTCTTCAAATTTTTTTTTACTTTTAATTTTAGTATTATTTAAATTGCCAAATATATTTGTTGTATGTGGATAAGATACAATTTTTGTTTTAGAATTATTTTCAAAAAACTTTTTTATCCACGGACTATTATCTGTGAAATCTTGCATTAGGACTCTCACATCATCTAATTTGAGACTAATATTGTTGATATTACAACTATTTTCTAATTCAAATAAATTATAAAAATTTTTGTAAATTCTATTATTTAAGTAACTTAACGAGGAAATACCTATTTTCATTAATATCTTGTGAGAAAATCTTAAAAAAAAATTTTTAAATAAAGAATGCGTAAAATAACAGCAAACTGTATTTAAAAAGAAATTATATAATATTTTATTCTCTTTTAATAATACATGAGCAATTTTTTTTTCAAAAATTACAATTATATTAAATTTATTGTTTATATGGTCTAATACTGGCAATATCCAATCTATTTCACCTGGTTGTTTTCTGACAACTACAATGATTGTTTTATTATTTTTGTTAAAAGGCTTATTTCCCTTATAAATATTATGTATAAACATTACAGAAAGATAACACTTATAATTAATTTTGAATGATTTACAATTTTATTTTAAATATATTCTAAATTTATATACTAAAATTTATTAAATAAACTTATATTGGACTTAAAATAATTTCATGAATAAAATAAGTAAATTTTCAAAAGAATTAACACAAGTTTTCAATTTACGGACTGAAATAATTAACAATGACAAATCTTTTTTGGGTAAGGTCCTCAAAATAAATAAAATTTATACGAATGGACCAAAAAGAAAAACATGCATTATTTGTAATAACATTTTAACGAAAACAGATTTTATATCTCATAATGTTCCCTATACTTTTTGCAAAAAATGCAATCATTTAAACGGAAAATATTTAATTACCGATAGATTTAATGAATATGTGTTTATTAAAAGCGGTTCAAAAAAAATTACAAAGCAATACTCAAATAATTTTAATTCAAGAGTAAGAAAAATATACAAACCAAAAATAGATTTTTTAAAAAGCGTAATAAAAAAGAAATTTAGTTTACTGGATATTGGTTGTGGCGCAGGTCATTTAATAAAATCTTGTGAATTATTGAAAATTAATGCGATCGGTGTAGATCCTAACCTCAAACTTATAAAGCTTGGAAAGAAATATATAAAAAAAAATGAACTGATTTGTATGAATTTTTCAAAATGTTTAGATGAAATTGTTACAACACCGTGTAATGTAATTTCTTTAATGTTTGTTTTAGAACATTTAAAAGATCCAAATGATGTTTTTTTAAAATTTAAAAAATCGAAAGCAGAATATATTTACATATCAGTTCCTCTCTTCTCTTTAGCAGTCATGTTCGAAACATCTTTTCAAAACAATTATCCTAGAGTTTTAGGAGGTTTGCATACAAATCTTTACTCAAAAGAATCTTTAAAATTTATAGCGAAAAAATATAACCTAGAAGTAGTTGGAGAATGGTGGTTTGGTTCCGATTTTTTTGATCTTTATTCTAAATTAATAAATAATTCAAAAAAAAATTCATTATTTTATAAAGAAAAAATAAACAATTTTTTCAAATTAGGTATTAATAAACTTCAAGAAAATGTAGATAAAATGAAATACTGTTCTGAAGTACATATTATATTTAAAAAAAATGAAAAAAAGAATTAAAAGTTTTTATTTAATTTTACTAGAAATTTTTACAAGAGCTAATTTTAATTTTAAATCTAAAAATTTCAACAAACTTTTTGACTTTAATTTAAGCTATTTTCATAATGACACTATATCTACTGAAATATCTATTAACGGATATTTCGAGAGAGAACAATTAGAGATTTTAGATAGTCTTATAAAAAAAAAACAGATATTTATAGACATTGGTGCAAACATTGGAAACCATACTCTATATTTTAGAAATAAATTCAAAAAAATTTATTGCTTCGAGCCTCATCCAAAAATTTTTAAGGTTTTAAAATTAAATACCGAAGATTACAAAAACATAAGAGTATTTCCTTTGGGTATTTCTAATTCTAAAAATAGATTATATTTTAAGCCTAAAAAATCTAACAATATTAGTGGCACAAATTTTAAGAAGGAGATAAAAAACAAAGGTAGAATTGTACATTTCAAAAAGCTAGACAAGATCATAAATTCAAAATCAATTAGTTTTGTAAAAATAGATGTAGAAGGAAATGAATTTGATGTACTAAAATCAATGAATAAAAATCTTTTAAAAAATAACATGGTAATTCAATTGGAATTTAATCCAAAGGAATTTTCAGAAGAAAATAAGATTATTAAGTTTTTAAAAGAGAAGGGATATGAAAATTTTTATTTTTTTAGTACAAATAAGCCTCTAAATTTAAGAATCATTAATTTGCCTTACATTTTTTGGAAGGTCTTTTTTTTAAACTATAAAAAAAAAGTTTCATTAAATAATATTAATGAACTTCCAGATCACAGGTATTTTTTAAAGGATAATATTATTATTTCAAAAGATAAATTAAATTTAAATTTTTTATATAAAAAGTAAGGATAGTAATGTGTGGTTTGGCTGGTTACATTGGAAATAAAATAAATTTACCAAGTTCAAAAAAAATAATAGATTGCAGAGCATCTTTAAAAAATCGTGGCCCAGATGCTTCAGGTGTTGTAAAGAAAAGTATTGATGGTAAATCATTATTATTCATTCATACTAGACTATCTATAATAGATTTGAATAAAAATTCCTCACAACCTTTTTCTGATGATTATGGAACGTTAATTTTTAACGGTATGATTTATAACTATGTTGAATTGAGAAAACATTTAGAGAAAATTGGAATAAAATTTAATACTAGATCTGATACAGAAGTGCTTTTAAAAATGATGAACCATTATGGAGAGGACACTTTTGAAAAATTGGATGGTATGTGGGCACTTGCTTATTTTAATAAAAAAAAAAACGAAGTAATACTGAGTAGAGATAGATTTGGTGAGAAGCCACTGTATTACAGTTTGGATAATGGCAGTATAATTTTTAGCAACTCAATCAAGGCAATTCACATGCTGTCAAAAAAAAAATATTATTTAAATAATAAAAAAATTAAACAGTTTTTATCTTACCCTGACAAAATATATGGTCTTAATAGTGAAACATTTTTTAAAAATATTTTTCAATTTCCATCTTCATCTTTTATGAAAATTAAAATTAATAGAAAAGTTAAACCTAAATTTCATAAGTTTTGGGATTTAAAAATTAAAAATAATGGTAAATCATTTAAAAAAGCTTGCAGTGAAATTGAAAAAATCACAAAAAAAATAATTAAAACTCGCGTAAGATCAGATGTTCCAAACTCCGTTTTAATAAGTGGTGGCTTAGATTCTAATACTCTAGTATCTGAAGCATCAAAAATTTCGAAAATTAATGGTTATAGTCTTTTTTCTACTAGTACTAAATATGATGAAAGAAAAGAGATTAAAGTGTCAGAAAAATTAAATAAATTTAAAACTACTTTTGTGAGATCAAAAAGTACTAATTCTCTTAATCTTTTAGAAAAAATGATCGAGTATGGTTATAATCCATTAATAACACCTACAGCTCTGGGACTTGGACTTGTCTGTAAAAAAATAAAGAAAGATAAAAATAAAGTTATGTTAAGCGGTATAGGCGGTGATGAGTTGTTTTGTGGTTATTATGTTAATTTTTTATCACATATTCTGTCTTTTAAAAATAAAAGACAATTTAAAGAGAAATATATTTTTTGGACTAATAAAATTAAAAAATTTATCAGAAATCCTAAACTAATAAATTTTAATATAGGAAAAAAAGACTTAAGTAGACTAAATTTTTTTATAGAAGATAATTCAATAGTTTCAAAATGTATAAAAGGTTTCAAAAAAATTAAAATAAGTAGACTTCATAATGACATATTTTATAATAATATGTTACAAAACATATTTTTTCAAAGTGTTCCTTCACAAGTCTTTCAATCAGACTACGTAAGTATGTATTTTTCAATTGAAAATAGAAGTCCTTTTTTATCGGGAGATTTATTTAAATATGTATATGAGTTAGATAAAGATTTTTTTATGTACAAAGGAATACCAAAAGCTCTACTAAGAACGTCTATGAAAAAAAGTTTTCCAAATATTATTTTAAATAATTATGAAAAAACGGGATTTTATTCACCTTTTAGATCCTTTTTTAGAGGGAAAGATATTTTAAAAATTAAAGAATATTTTGCAAATTCAGAATATTTAAAAAAAAATTTAAACATGAAATCATTTAATAAGCTAATTATGCAACCCGATATTCTACATGCTGAAAGTAAATTTATATTTGCATGTTTAAATGTGGCAATACTAGAAAAGGTCATTAAATCAAAAAAGTCAAATAATAAAATTCTTTAACTTAATATATAAAAAAAATATTAAATTAATTACCGAAATTTTTGAAAAATTTTGTAAATAGAATTTGAAACCATTAATTCTTAAATTATATAAATCCATTGAATATTTCGAAATTAATATTTTATCATCATTTATATTGCTAGTATGATTTTCACTTACTTTTAGACCATTAAATGTCGCTTTGAAAAAAATATTTTTTTTTTCGATATTGAGAAAATTTAATATTTTGTCCATTTCATTTTTTTTGTCATAAATAATTTTTTCTATAGACGTAACAAATAACTTTTTACTATACTTTTTTTTAAGTAAGTTTATTTCCAAATAATTTTTTTTTATATTTTCAATATATTTAGAAAATAATATTGATCTAAAATATCTTTGATAATCTTTTTTTTTTATATGCTTATCTCTAATATATTTATCCATAGCTCTACTTTTTATCAATCCTAAAAGGTCTCTTTTTACATATATAAATTTTGCGCTTTTTAGTTCTTGAAGGTTATCTTTAATTGATTGTAATTCGTTTGGAGATTTAAAAATAATGTTAGAAAATTTTTTATCATTTATTTTTTTAATGTTTTTTTGAAACGAATAACAATAAAAATCAATTATTTGTTCATAAAAAAAAAATCTAGATGAGTTTTTAAAAACAAGTTTTTTAAATGTATCGTCAAAATTCTGAAAATTAAAATTGATTTCATGTTTTTTTATCTCGTGAAATGACTTAATTGAATAATGGGCAGGTGCCTCATTATAAAAAACACCATCCTCTAGAGATGCGTATCCAACATTATACAACTTCGACTTAAACATCGGGATATTTATGTAAATAATCTTTTTTAATAAATTAGATTTTACTTTAACTATTTTTTTATCAAATTTTAAATCTTTCTCGTGATAATAAAATTTTTTACTTAAAAAAAATTCTTTAAATAAGTTTAATATTTTGTCATGATAAAAGTTTACCAAATTTGTCTCACCATCTAATAAATGTAATAATGTAGTTTTACCCGAGCAATTTGGACCGCTTATAATGATTTTAAACAATTTACTCATCAAATGTTAAAATGTATATTAAAAATCTGAATTGTATATATATATTTTAAAAAAATTTAATTTTTTTATATTTTAATGAATCATAACCTTAAAAAAAAAACTTTATTAATTACTGGTGGTCTAGGTGACTTTGGTAAAGCTATTACAAAAAAATTTTCTCAATATGGCTGTGATGTAATCATAACTACAACTAAAAAAGAAAGAGCCTCTAAAATCAAAAAAAAATGGATTTTATACCTAGACTTTAATGACCCACTATCAATTAAAGAATTTGAGCATAAAATAAAACATATCAAAAAAATTGATTATTTAATTAATAATGCGGGTATAAATAGAATTGATCCAATCTATAATATAAAAAAAAAAAATCTTAAAGAAATTACAAATGTAAATTTAATAGGCCCTACATGGTTAACTTCTTTAGTTTCAAAAAAGATGAAAATAAATAGATTTGGGAGAATTATAAATATATCGTCTATTTTTGGAGTTGTTGGAAAAGAAAAAAGATCAATTTACTCAATAACTAAATTTGGCCTAAACGGACTTACGAAATCAAGTGCCTTAGATCTTGCGAAATATAACATACTTATTAATACAATATCTCCTGGGGTATTTGATACTAAGCTTACTAGAAGAGTATTAAAAAAAAAAGGAATAAAGAATATTAAATTATCAATTCCTTTAAATAAACTTGGTAAGCCAGAATCTATTGCTAGATTATGTATTTTCCTTTGTAGTAAAGAAAATGATTATATTACTGGACAAAATATAATTATTGATGGTGGTTATACCTGTGGCTAATTAAAGATGAATTTTAAAATTAAATCAAAATTTGGGGAATATGAAGTTAAAAATGTTAAAAAAATTGATTTTAAAAATGAAAAAAATCATTTTTATTTAGTCGACAAAAAAATTTATAAAAAAAACCTTATAAAAAAAATTAAAAAAAACTTAGTATTATTAAATGTTAATGAAAATTTAAAGAACTATTATGAAATTGGCAAAATAATTAATAAATTAATTAAAATTAATATTAGAAAAAACTCTACTATAGTAGCTGTGGGCGGAGGAATAACTCAAGATGTAGCTGGTTTTATATCTTCGATATTATTTAGAGGTGTAAAGTGGCATTATTACCCTACTACAATTTTATCTCAAGGAGATAGTTGTATAGGATCAAAGACATCTATAAATTTTGCAAGAGCTAAAAACCAACTAGGTAATTTTTATCCACCTAATAAAATATTTATTTATAAAAAATTTTTAAGATACTTAAAAAAAGATGATATTTTTTCTGGACTAGGGGAATTACTACATTATTTTTTAATTTCTAATTCAAAAGATTGGGCTTTATATAAAAATAATTTAAAAAAATATCTTTTAAATAAAGATAGATTAGAAAATATAGAACAGTTAATAAATAGATCTTTAATAATTAAAAAAAAATTTATAGAAAAAGATGAAATGGAAAGAGGTGTAAGAATATTACTTAATTATGGCCATTCGTTTGGTCATGCCATCGAAAAAACATCAAAATATAAGATTGCTCATGGCATGGCAGTTGCACATGGCATCAATATTGCAAATTTTTTCTCTTTAAAGCTAAGATTGATGGAAAGAAAAAGATTTAATGAAATAGAGAATATCATAACCCAAATTATTAATTTAAAACAGATATCTATGCTAAACCAAAATCATCTTTTAGAAGCATTAAAAAAAGATAAAAAAAATGTTGGGAAAAGTTTTAGATTTATATTGTCTAAAGATATTGGGAAGACATTTATTAAGAAAATAAATAACCACAAAAAAGTTAAAAAGTATCTCAAAGATTATATGAACTATATTTTATCAAAATAAATCTAATTTTTTTTTAGAGAGAAAATGAACAACAAAATTCAAATATTTCAGTATTTATCTCTAGTAAGATATAAAGGAGTTTTAAAAATAATAAAGAAATTATCAAAAGAAAAAGTTGCTATAATTTTAGATTTTGAGGATAGCTCTAAAGATATATTTGATGCTAAAAATACATTAAAACTAAAAAAGAAATGTCGTGAGGGTTTCGAATTTTTAAGCACAAAAAAAATAAGTTATGGAAATATTTTTATAAGAATTAATTCCATCAAAAGTAAATTTTTTAAAAATGATATTGTGTGTTTAAAAAAATTTTTAAATAAAGGCATAAAAATTAAGGGTATTTTTTTACCTAAAGTTGATAAATATAAGGATTTGAAACTACTTGATAACATTTTAAAACTTAAAAAAAATAAAATTAAATTAATTCCAATGATTGAAAATAGAAAGGGTCTTAATAATCTTGAAAATATTCTTTTATTAGATAAAAAAAAATTAATATATGGAGTTCATTATGGACATTTTGATTTTTGTCTAAGTGGAAGAGTATGGCCATTTCCTGAGCCTTACCACAAAGAGTTTTGGGAAATTGTTTTTAAAATAGCAAACAATTGTATTAAATATAAAGTTAGATTTATACAAACACCTTTTCCAATAATAAATAATCCCAAGCTTTTCTATAAAAGTATTTCATATCTAAAACGGAATTTACCGAAATTAAATTTATCACTTACTTTGGTTAATTTTGATGAAAGATTTTTTAAAAAGAATTATATATTAAATGATAAACTTAGAGTTAAAAAAATATCTAATGAAATTAATTATAATATTAAATTTGCAAAAAAAATTATGAAAACATATTTAGATACAAAAAAAGACAAAAAAAGTTTTTCGCTTTCTGACAAAAGATTTATACCACCACATCAATATCTTGTTGCAAAATATTTTATAAAAAAAAATGAAAAAAGATAAGAAAATATTAGAGGAAAATTTTTCTAAAGATATTTTAACTGGTTTTAAAAAAATAAATATAGGGGAAATAAATAATATATATGTAACATCAAATTTAAATCAAATTTCAAAAATTAGAATTTCTAAACAAAGAAAATTAGATATTTTGCTTGGTAATTTAAAAAAAACATTGAAAAAAAATTATACAATTTTTTCACCAACCTCAAATTTAGACTTATTTAATAAAAAATACATTTTTGATTTAAAAAAGACACCAAGTTTTAATATGGGTCCTTTAGCAGAATATATTAGGACTCAGAAAAATTCAGTAAGAAGTATGCATCCGTTTTGGTCAGTTAGTGGGTTTGGTAAAAATGCAGGTTATTTAAAAAAAGTTTCTAGACATGCTTATGGCTACGGCTCTCCATGGTCTAAAATGCTGGACTTAGATTTTCAACAATTAAATTTAGGAATACATCCATCTAAAGCTGTAACTTTAATTCATCATATTGAGACTATTTATGGTGTCCCTTACAGATTTAATAAACAATTCAAATGCAGTGTATTAAAAGGTAATAAAATCAAAAAAGAAAAATTTTATGTTTCCGTTTTTTTTAGAAATCAAAATATAAAAAAAAGATTTAAATTAAATGAGCATTTTTTTCTAAAATTAAAAAAAAAATAAAAAACTCAAATATTTTAAAACTAAACATGGATTAGAAATGTGGTCTTTTAAGATGAGAGATTTTTTTGAAATAGCAATAAATTATTTTAATGAAAATATTTTCAATTATCTTGAATTTGAGCCTGACCTTAATTTTCAGAAAAACCTATAATTAAGTACAAATAAAATATAAAACTTTTAAGAAAAAAATTATTTTTTAATTTTTTGTTGTTTTTTTCATATTTGTAAGCATAATTTTTTTATATTGAAAATATTTTAAATATAAATATGAAAATATTCGAAACCTAAAATTTGAATGACAAGATATAAAAATATTCCCTATGGAAAACAGTATTTAGATAGGGCTGATCTCGAAAACTTACAAAATTCACTTTCTGAAGAAAAAATTACACAAGGTAGATTGGTCGAAAAGTTTGAGATTAAATTAAAAAAATATTTTAAAACTAGTGACGCTATAACCTGTTCGAGTGGTACTGCTGCTTTACATTTGGCTTTTCTAGCTTCTAACTTAAAAAAAAATGATGTTGTTGTTATGCCATCAATAAATTTTGTAGCAGCTTATAATCTAGCTTCCTCGATGGGTGCAAAAGTTATTCTATCAGATGTAAATGATGAAACTGGACAAATGACACCTGAAACATTGAAGGAATGTATCAAAAAACACAAATTAAATAAAATTAAAATTATAGTTACAATGTACCTAGGTGGTAGTGCAGAAAATATAAATGAATTTTACAATATCAAACTAAAATATAAATGTATTTTGATTGAAGATGCATGCCACGCATTTGGTAGTAAATATATTTTTAATAAAAAGAAAATTAAAGTTGGTTCATGTAAACACAGTGATTTTTGTTGTTTTTCTCTTCATCCTATAAAGGCAATTACCACAGGAGAGGGTGGAATAATTACTACAAGAAATAAAAATATCGGAAAAAAGATCAGACAATTTAGATCTCATGGCTTAATTAGAAATAGGATTAAGTATTGGGATTATAAATCCGATATCATTGGAATGAATTATAGATTAAGTGATATAAATTGTTCGATCGGAATAAGCCAACTAAGCAAAATAAATCTGTTTTTAAAAAAAAGAACACAAATTTCAAAAAATTATATCAATAAATTTAAAAATTTAAAAAATTACATCACTATTCCAAAATATGAAGAATCAAATTATAACTCATGGCATTTATTTATAGTTAAAATTGAATTTTCTAAACTAAGACAAAATAAGGATCATTTAATTGGATATCTAAATAAATTCAAAATATATCCACAATTTCATTATAAACCACTTTATAGACTTAAAAAAATGAGCAAACAATTAATAAAGAAATATCCATTAAGTGAAACATATTATAAAAACAACATTTCGTTACCAATATATGTAGGTCTGACAAAAAAAGACCAATTATTTGTAATAAAGAAAATACAAGAATTTATTAATTTATATAAGAAAAAATAAAAAATGTATAATTGGCTAAAAGATTTGTTCCCTATCAATAGATCTTTATCTGGAGATGGCAATAGGTTTACACTTAATTATTTTAAAAAAATAAATCCAGAATTTAAAAATATTAAGTTTAAATCGGGTACAAATGTATTCGATTGGATCATTCCATTAGAATGGAATGTTAAAGATGCTTATCTACAAAATATTAAAACAAAAAAAAAATATTGTGAATTTAAAAAAAATAATCTTCATTTAGTAGGATATTCACACCCTCTTAAAAAAATTATGAACTTGAAAGAGCTCAAAAATAAAATTTTTACTGACAAAAATGATAATACTGCAATTCCTTATGTTACTAGTTATTACAAAAGAGATTGGGGATTCTGTTTATCAAAAAAACAAAAAAAAAAATTGCCCAGAGGAAAATATAAAGTTTTTATTAATTCTTCATTAAAAAAAGGATACTTGGATATGTCTCATGCAATTTTGAAAGGTAAAAGCAATAAAGAAATAATGTTTTCATCTTACATATGTCATCCATCTATGGCTAATAATGAATTATCTGGTCCGGTATTATTGAATGGTATCATGAAATTTATTAAGGAAAATTATAAAAAAAATTTTTATACATATAGATTTTTAATGACACCAGAAACAATTGGTTCAATAGCTTATCTTTCAAAGTATTATAAACATTTAAAGTCAAAAGTTATATGTGGATATAATCTTAGCTGCGTAGGTGACGAAAGGTGCTATAGTCACACCTCAAGCCCATCTGGAAAAAATCTTGCTGATATATCATTGTTATCGTCACTAATAAGTCTGAAACCAATAAAAAAATTTAGCTTTTTAAAAAGGGGTTCTGATGAAAGACAATATTGTTCGCCAGGTATAGATTTACCATTTTGTACATTTTCTAAATCAAAATTTGGAGAATTTCCTGAGTACCATACAAATAAAGACAATCTTTCATTAGTAACAGAGAAAGGTTTACAACAATCTTTAGAAGTTTTCAAAAATATTATTAATAGTTTTGAAAATGGCCCAATACCAAAATACAAAATTTTATGTGAGCCACAACTAAGTAAAAGAAATTTGTACCCCACAACATCAATTAAACATAATTACTCGAAAGAATTAAAAAACAGGTTAGATTTAATAGCATATTCAGATGGCAGAAAAACATTATTTGAAATAGCTAGAATTTTAAAAAAACCTTTAAAGGAATTAAATGAAGAGTTTAAACTTCTTAAGAAAGAAAAAATTTTATCTGCAAAATATATTTAGCATATTTTCAGTATAAAAATTCATTATGAGCATTTGTATAATACCAGCTAGATCGGGCAGCAAAAGAATTAAAAATAAAAACTTGAAAGATTTTTTTGGTAAACCATTAATTTATTACTCAATAAAGTTAGCTTTGAAAAGTAAATTATTTGAAGAGGTTATAGTATCAACAGATTCAAAAAAAATTGCAAATATTGCAATAAAATTTGGGGCAAAAGTTCCTTTTTTTAGGTCAAAAAAAAATTCAAATGATAATGCTACTATTCATGATGTATTGAAGGAAACTATAATCAATTTAGAAACAAAACAAAAAATAATTTTTTGTATTTACCCTACTGCACCACTGCTTAAAATATCAGATCTTAAAAGGGGATTGAAAGAAATTAAAAAAAATTCTGATCAAGTTATCTCAATTTCTAAATATAATAGTCCAATTCAAAGAGCTTTTGAAAAAATTCGAGGAAATAAAATTAAATTTATTAATCCTAAATATAGATCTTACAGATCACAGGATCTAAAAAATATGTATTATGATACTGGTAGTTTTGGAGTTTATAAAAAATCAACTATTTTAAAATATAAAAAACATAAAAATTTAAGAATTGGCTATGTAGAGATAGATAAATTATCAGCGATTGATATAAATGATCTTGATGATCTAAAATATGCGAAAATGTTATTTAAATTAAAATTTAATGTTAAAAAGAATATTTAAGAATATAAATTATATTCAGATAAGACATAAATATAAAAGATTTAATAAGCAAAATTTTAAAAAGAAAAGTTTATCAAAAAAATTAGTTTTGGTAGAATTCAATGCATTTAATGAGTCCCATATTTGTCAGTCATTGTTTGCAAATTTTTTATCTAAAAAATTTAATTTAGATATTGTCAGCTATTTTAATTATTGCATATTATCTGCGCCTCTGAGACAAACATTCTTTCAATTTATAAAATGGAACTTGGGTAAATTATTAAATTTTAAATATCATGGTGTTTATAAATCTTTTGGATCAAAAAAGGTAATTAGACCTAGCATTGATAAAACCAGGTTAAAGAAGGAAACTAAATTATCTAAGTTTATTTTTTCAAAAATAAAAACAAAAAAAGATATACTTAAAATAAAAGTAGATAATATATTAATAGGTGATTTAATTTTTGATACATACTTGAAATCAAACCAAGTAGCTTCTGTAAATATAAAAGATGAAAAATTTTATACAATGCTTAAAGACTTTATTCATCTATTCTTTTATTGGAAAAATTTTTTTAATAAAAATCGAATTCACTCTATTGTAGGTGTACATTCCGTTTATTCTTACGGAATACCACTTAGAATAGCTATTTCAGAAAATGTTAATGCTTATACAGTTAATTCAAGAGAATTAAATAAAATTACAAATAAAAACTTATTTCCAAGCACCAATTTTTCCGAATTTCCTAAAAGATTTAAATTGATTAATAAAGAATTAAAAATTACTGGATTAAAGAAAGCAAAAAAAATTTTACTCAGAAGAGTCTCGGGTAAAGCTGGTGTTTCTAATCATTTAATATCAAACATTTCTTCTTTTCACTCAAAAAAACAAAAAAGGATTATAAAAAAAACAAAAAGAATTAAAGTTTTAATATGTACTAGAAATGTATTTGATGCTACTCATGTATACGGTAAGCTTCTTTTTACAGATAACTCTGATTGGTTAAATTTTTTAGGTAAAATTTCTAATAGAACTAATTATGATTGGTATTTAAAAACACATATTAATTTAGACGGTAAATTTAAGTTATACCAGCCTAATTCAAATAAAATAATTTTTTCTATATTGAAAAAATATAAAAATATTAAAATTCTTCCAAATAATTATTCACATAAACAAATTATAAGTGAAAAGGTTGATTTTGTTTTAACACAACACGGTTCTGTTGGATTTGAATATCCTTTATTCAAAATTCCAGTAATTAATTCGTCTTATAATAATCCACAAGTTGGTTATAAATTTAATTTAAATCCAAAAAATATTTATGAATATGAAAGGCTATTATTGAATTTAAAAAAAATTAAACAAAAAAAATTTAAAATTGATAAAAAAAAAATTTATGAGTTTTATTTTATGAGATATCTTTACATAGATAGGAATTGGTTATTTAATGACCAAGACAAAATGGTTAAATCTATTGGAGGTTGGGACAACATGATGAATGAAAATTTTTATGAATATTCTATGAAAATACTTAATTCAAAAAAAATTAGTTCTTTAAATGTATCATTTAATAATTTTTTAAAATCAAATTATCAATCACTTAATATTGAGGATACAAAAAAGACTCTCTAACTTCTCGGAAAAAAAAGAGATAATAAATTAAAATTTGGATAAGTAAAAAATAACGTGAATCTATCACTTATTTTTTTAAATGATGTTCTAGAATGAAAACCATTTGTTAAAGCTATAATTAGAGTGTTTTCTTTTACATCTATTTCTATTTTATTTCTTAAAAATTGCCTTGAGTCCGGGTTTCTTTCGTCAAAAATCCAGCTTTCATTATTTAGGAAGAAATTAATATATGAGTTATCAATTTTATGAGAGCCTAGGGCATAGCTAAATGGTGAGGACTCCTTATCTACTTTATACGGGAAATATATCATCTTTAGATTTGGAAGGAATCTATCTACATGAAAAATATTATCTCCAGGGTGATCTTGTTCAGGAAGTTTAATTGCTTTAGCATACAAATAATGCTGACTAGGTTCTACATTTTTTCCATAAATTTTTTTTGTGATTAGAGAGCTTATTTTATTTAATGTCGAGTTTGGACTAATTTGTTTGTCTATTTTTTTCATAATTATTGATCTTGCTTTCATATATTTAATTTCTGAAAAATTTTTAATTTCTAAATTGTTTTCAAAATCGGATTTAATTTCGTTTAATTCTTGGGAGCTTAAAACATTTTCTAGAATTACGATCCCATTATCTTTTAAACTTTGAAATTGTTTATCATCAAGAGTATTTTCTTTATAATCAAATTTTAATTCTTGAGAAATTAGATTTGGTGTCCTTTTAAAAAAAACATCTTGAAAATTCTTGTTACGCTTAGCTAAAAAGATTGTAAATTTTATTACAAAATTTCTGTATAATTTAGACTTACTATATCCAAATCTTAACCCTGGATAATAAAATACCCTGTCAAAAACAATTTTGATTTTTTTTGGTTGCAATATAAGCTTGATCCAATTTAAAGGATTAAAAGTATCTTTAACTAGATTTAACATTTATAAATTCAAAAAATATTAACAAAAATTAGGTTATTTTATAATATAATGAATTTATAGCAAAAAATTTTAAAAAAACATAAAAAAATGAAGAATATTGTAATTTTAATTCCGGCAAAAGAAAAATCAGCTAGGTTTAAAAATAAAAATTTATCTAAAATTAAAGGTGTCAGTTTATTAGAAGCAAAGATAAAAATGTGTAAACAGGCAAATATTGGAAAGATTGTTGTTAGCACAAATTCAAAAAAAATTCAGAATTTATCAATAAAGTATAAGGTTGATGAGGTCCGGTTGAGACCAAACAAATATGCGTCGTCAAAATCAACATTAATTTCCGTTGTATTAGATTATTTGAGGTATGAAGTTAAAAACAAAAGACCTTTAAAAAAATATATAGCTATTCTACCAATAACAAATCCATTTTTGAGAAAAATTACATTGATAAAATCTCTAAAAAAATTAGTTCACAATCCAAATGTAAACTCGATCACAGCTGTAACAGAATCAAATTTACATCCTTTTTTATTTGTTGATATAGGTAAAAAAATTAAGTTTAACAAATTCAATATAAGACAAAATAAGTTTAAAAATTTTAATAGGAGTCAAGATTTGCCGAAAGCATATGTAGAGTCTGCTGCATTAAGAATTACAAAAACTGATTTTTTTTTAAAATTTCTTAACAATAAAGACCCAAATTTTTCCATAAAACCCATCGACAAAAAAAACTGTTTACCAATTAAAATTAATTTTAAAGAGTCCCATGACATTAATACAAAACTTGATTACGATATTGCTACAATTCTTTAAACTTTTAATATTTTAAGATTAATGATATGAAATTAAAGTAAAATTTATGATACAAGATATAAATTTAGATCAAATAATAAAAAATTTAAAATTAAAAAAAATATTTAAAAAATTATATCCAATTTGTAGAAGTATAACAGGACAAGGCTTTGAAGAAAGTTTAGATATATTAAATTCTGTATCGTCATTAAACAAAAAAAAAGTTAAATCAGGCACTAAAGTTTTAGATTGGACTGTACCCGATGAATGGAATATCAAAGATGCTTATGTTAAAGTCAATAATAAGAAAATAATTGACTTCAAAAGCCATAACTTACATGTGGTTAATTATTCTGAAAAAGTTAACAAAACAATATCATATAAAGAGCTAGTAAAACATTTGCATTACTTACCTGATTTACCTAATGCTATACCTTACATGCATTCATATTATAAAAAATATTGGGGTTTTTGTTTAAATTATAATCAATTCAAAAAATTAAATAAAAAAGTAAAATATAAGGTTAAAATAGACTCTTCTTTTAAAAGGGGTAATTTAATATATTCTGATAACTTAATACCTGGAAAATCAAAAAAAGAAATATTAATTTACACTTATTTATGTCATCCTCAAATGGCTAATCATGAATTATCAGGCCCGCTAACTTGGCTGGCTCTTTATGATATCATTAAAAAAACTAGACCTCATAATTATTCATATAGATTTGTAATATGTCCAGAAAATATTGGTGCAGCTGCATTTTTACATAATAATAAAAAAAAATTAAAAAATATTGAGGCTGGATACATACTTAACTGTCTTGGACATGGAAAATTAGTTACTTTTAAAAAATCTAGAGTTGGTAATTCACTTGCAGATAGAGCTGCAATAAATGTAATTAAGCACTCTAAATATCCATATAAAATATTAAATTTTTTTTCTGAGGGATCTGATGAAAGACAGTTTTGTTCCCCTGGTTTCAATTTGCCTGTGTGTCTAGTGATGCGTAAAATGTTTACGGAATTTAAAGAATATCACACATCACTGGATAATGAAAAATTCATCAATTTTAATACTATAAGAGAAAGCATATCTATTCACTACGAAATTTTGCTTACGATTGAGAACAATTTTATACCAAAGGCAAAAATTATTTATGGGACACCTCAATTAAGTAAGTCAAAAATAGATTTATACCCGGAGATTATGCTATCTAAAAAAAGAAAAAAAAGTGATGAAACTAAATTGATGTTAGAAATTTTAAATTTAGCAGAAGGTAAATTAGATTTGTTAGAAATTTGCGAAAGAAAAAATTATAAGTTTATAGATTTTTTAAACTTATATAAAAAACTTTTAAAATCTGGGTATATAAAAAAATCTTAGCAATTTATTAATTTAAAGGAATTCATTTTTACTTAAAATACTTATCGTATTTGCTCTTGAGTTTTTTTCGGGATAAGCAATATATATTAACGACGCCAAATTGGAATTTTTGAAAATTTTATTTTTATATTTTCTAATAGTTTTTTTTATAAAATTTGAAAAGTTTTTTTTATAAAATTTTCCTACTTTGTAACATGTCGTATTTTTTCTGAATGCTCCAGCAGCTATAGTTTTTTCGTTATCAGAAAATACAATTAATTCAGCGCTACCTTTTAGTTTTACAATATTATTTAGAGCAAATCCTTTTTTTGAAAAAATCACGGTTGGAATATTAGGTAATCTCTCTACCAATTTCCAAAAAATATTATTTTTTTCAACTCTTTTTTTTGCTAAATTAGGATTAATTGTAATTTTTTTAAGGTAATTTTTAAGCCAGTTTAAGATTTTATTCCAATTTTTGATTACGGCAGTCTCATCACTTAACATTATTATATCCACATCGATTTGTTGTGCAAAACCAAGAGACATTATCTCACTTTTAGAGGGTTTTTGTCTAGTATTCATAGATATTAAATTTTCAGTGGCCATGATAAGTGGTTTTCCATTTTTTTTTGTTTCCTCAGTTATTTTGAGTATGGAAAAATATAGATTTTCGTCCCCCACTTCTGCTGATAAATCTCCTCTATCTATCATAATTGCATCAGAGCTTTTTATAATTTCCTTATAGTTGTTTAATCCCTCTAAATTTTCAATTTTTGAAATTATTAGTTTGTTCGGATAATTTTTTTTTATAATTTTAATTATTTCACTGTTCTGAACATAGCTTAAACCAATAGCATCATAGTCAATATTTTTAGTTTTAAGTAAAAATTTATTGTATTGCTTTTTCTGATAGTTATCATCATAAATCGCTAAAGGAATGTTAAGTCCTTTATTTGGTTTAAGTACAAAAGTTTCAGTAGATTTAGTTAAAATTTTTTTTTTAAAGATTTTTATAATTTTAAATAAATATTTTCCATCATCTAAACTCAAAACTCTAGATCTGTTGATTATTTTAGGCAGTTTATTAGAACATTCTATATCTAGTATGCTTGATTTCTCTTTAGTTTTTTCAAATCTAAAAATAATTTTTTGATTTTTTTTTATATTTATATTTTTTTTATTTTTAGTTCGAGGTTTTACTCCTGGTATATCAAGAAGAACTCTAGAATTAGCATTTATTTTTTTTATTTTCTCTGAAATATTTTTATGCCATAAAATTGTGTTATGAGATCCATTAATCCTTACAATATCTGAAATATTTAAAATTTTTTTTAACTTATTACTTTTTTCAGAGACTGGTCCTATTGTTGGAAGTATTTTCATAATATATGAACTTTCTAATACAAATGATTAAGCTTTTACAATATAAATTTTAGTGTATATTTATTAAAATTTTAAAAACACATCAACAAATTAAATGTTCGATATCGATAAAGCCTCTCCTGTTCTTTTTTGTGGTCATAGTGCTAGTGGAGGCGGTATGTATTCCGGAATATTAGATTTTCACCCTGAACTACTTGTTTATCCTCACGAATCTAAATTTTTCCAAATTTTTCATCCTTATACTGAATTAATGAATTTTTCACCATCAAAAAAAATTGATTATATTATAAATAAAAACTTCGAATTTCTTAAAGGTGGTTTTTTTGATGTATGTAAAGCAGATAAGAATTATTTTGATTTTGAAAAATTCATTTCAATTTTTAGAGAGGAGGCAAAAAAAAAAGATAGTTGGGATAATTATTTTAAGTCTATGATAATTGCTTATGCAAAAGTCACTCCTCAAAAACTAGATGATATAAAATATTATATTGAGAGAACCTCAAGTACTGAGATATATGCTTTAGAAATTTTGAAAAAGCTACCAAATGCTAAATTTATTCATAATATAAGAGACCCTAGAGATAATTATGCATCGATTAAATCAAGATGGAATAAAAAATTAAAAAACTTATCTGACTCGGATACGATCGAGGCGTTAAGACAAACTAGCATTATGAGAGGAAGGCTAGGAATAGACATGGGAATACACAATTTTAAATTATTAGGAAAAAAAAAATTATTTATTTACGAAATACGATGAAATGGTTAAAGATCCGAATGCAGAATTAACTAAAATTTCAGATTTTCTTAATATAGACTCCTCAAAGTTTAATTTAATTCCAACATTTTGTGGTTTAAAGTGGCCCGGTAACAACATGGACAAAAAAAAGTTTACAAAAATAAGTTCATCTCAATCAGGTTCTTGGAAAAATAGAATTACTGATGAAGAAGCTGCATTAATGGAGTTTCATTTTAAGGATGTTTTTGAAAACTTCGGTTTCGAGTTTCATTTTACTTCTAATGAACAAGTAGATGCAGCTAGAGATCATTATAAATGGTTAAATCATTTTAGTAAATTCAAAGCTGATTTCTCTTTAGCTTCAGTTTCAAAAGTTTGAATAAAATATTATAATTTTTTAAATATAGCTTCTGTCGTTTTTTTAATATTATATTTTGAGGTATCAATTATAATTACTTTGTAATTGCTTCGCTCATATTTGATTTTTGACTTATAACCTATTAAGTTAGTTATTTTTCTTTGATCCGCTAATTTATAAAGACCTTTTGTGTCCCTTTTTTTTAAGTTTTTTATTGAACATTTTGTGAAGATTTCACTATATTTATCCATAAATAGTTTCCTTGCTTTGTTTCTGCTATTTCTTAAAGGGGATATTACTGCTACTAAAATATAATCATAATTAAACTGCCTACCTCTAATAAAATTAATGATTGAGATATTATTTATAAGAATATTCTTTTTGGTAAAAGAGCCCGAATTTTTGGTTTTTTTTCTAAATTTATCCCCGTCAACAATTAGAACTTTATATTTTAAAGAAACTAAATATTTTTTGAGACTATTTGCAAGAGTACTTTTGCCTGATCCAGATAATCCTGTGAACCAAATAATCCTTCCAATTTTTTTTTTCATTTAAGGTTACTAAATTATCAATTTTTTATATTTTTTTGCTATATTCTCTGCAATTAAAAAGTCGATTTCATTATCAATATCCACGGCCTGGATATCGTCAATTTTTAAAAAAAGATTTTGTTTTAATATTCTACTTTTCTCTTTTAAAAAAATACTTTTTCTAAAACAATAGGTTCCTGCCTCAACTTGAACAGGATCAAGAAATTGAGAACCAATAAGATTATTATACTTGTGATTAATTTCTTTTTTTTTAAACCAATATCTATCATATATATCACTTACTGTTGTGACCGAATTGATTGATTTTTTTGCTTTTAAAATATTAACGCATTTCTTAATAGTTGAAACTTTTAAAAATGGATTAGTAACTAATAATTGAAAGATAATTTCATTATCAATTTTTTGTAGACATTGAATAAGAAGTTCATTTCCTTGAGCATTTGACTTATCCAGTCTTTTTGGTCTTTTTATGAAATTGTAACCATATCTATCCGCTTCTATTTTAAAAGTATCACTCGAGGAGTCTATGAAAATATCAAAGTAAGTTTTGTATTTTTTTAGCTTGTCAAAAGTAATTTTATAAAGCGGTTTATTTAAAATTTTTCTGAAATTTTTTTTTTTAAGTCTTGTACTTACAGCCTTTAAATGAATTATTATTGCTGGTTTCATTTAGTCATGGACAAAATTTTATTTTTTAGAGTTTTTTCTTCTTTTAATTTCTCCCATAATACTTGGACATTTATATCCTAATTGATATACCATTTCATAAAACAACATAAATACAAGTAATTCTGCTGAATGAAAATACTTTAAACCTAAATCAATACTTTTTGTTTTTAAACTTTTAATGTTTTTGGCTTGTGCTGTTAGCAAAAAGTTATCAAAATTCTTTTTTCTATTAGCCCAATTTATTGCGTTAACTATATTTTTAGATGTTCCGGTTGCAGAAAAACTAATCAGCAATGAACTTTTTTTTTTATCTGAATAAAGGTTAAGCCATCTTGCAAAAACATTCTCGTATCCAGCATCATTTGCTATAGAAGTTACATAGCATGTGCTGTCTAAAGAAAATACTTTTTTACCTGTTAACCTTGCCAAATCAACTGCGGCATGCGTTGCAACAGCCCAATTTCCACCGTTTCCAATGACATAGATGTGCTCGGCTTTTTTAAATTTTTTAATCAGTTCGCTCCAATTTTTTTTGTTAATAATGTCGTTTATTTTGTATTCAATGTTTTCAAAGTTACAAAGTGGTTTTATAATTTTCATAATTAATTATGCTTTTAACTTCATTAATTTTTTAGTCAAATAGTTTTTATATTTTGAGACAATATTGTATTTTTACAGGATAGAAATTTTTTTAAGTGCATAAATTTAGCCAATTAAGCTATAATATTTAGGAAAATGAGAAAAAAAAATAATTATTTTAATAAATTAAATAGTCCATTCATAATTGCTGAAATTTCTGCAAATCATAATGGTTCATTAAGTAGATGTTTAAAGTTGATAAGTAATGCAAAAAAGAATGGTGCTGACGCTGTTAAAATACAGACATACACTCCAAATGCAATGACTATTAAATCTAGTAGGAGAGAATTTTACATAAACAAAGGGCTTTGGAAAAATTATAGCTTATGGGATCTGTTTGAAAAAGCTCAAACACCTTATAAGTGGCATAAAAAAATATTTGATTATTGTAAAAAAATAAAAATAACGTGTTTTAGTTCTGCATTCGATAAATCATCAATAGAATTATTAGAAAAATTAAAATGTCCAATTTATAAAATTGCTTCATTTGAAATGACAGATTTTTCGCTTCTCTACGAAATTTCAAAAACAAAGAAACCAGTAATAATTTCTACTGGAATGAGTAATTTGAGCGAAATTAGAGAGTCAGTGTCCTTTCTAAAAAAAAACGGAACACGGGATATTGCAATTTTATACTGTGTGAGTTCTTACCCTGCGAAAGATAATGAGTTTAATTTAAACAATATAAAAATTTTAAAGGAAAATTTTAATTGTGTAATTGGTTTTTCAGATCATTCTAATAATGTGGAAATTGCAAAAATAGCATACTCGATGGGTGCAAAAATATTTGAAAAACATATAGCTTTAGAAAATCAAAAAAAAGGTTTTGATATAAATTTTTCTCTTAAAGGTAAAGAATTGAAATTATTTAAAAATCAAATATTAAAAGTTAAAAAAATTATTGGCGTGGATAGATTTATACGGAATAAGAACGAATTAGAAAATATAAGATTTAGAAGGTCGATTTATGCGATAAAAGATATTAAAAAAAACGAGAAATTTAATGAAGATAACATAAAGACAATTAGACCTAGTTCAGGATTAAATCCAAAGTTATATTTTAAAGTAATTAACAAAAAAGCAAAAAAAGATATTAAAAAAGGCTCACCAATAAAAGTTGGTTTTTTTTAAATTTTTATTTTTTGGATGTTAAATAAATTTTAATTGATTTTTCAAAGTTAAAAACTTTTTTAATTAAATTCTCTCTTTTTGCTGAATAAGAAACTATTTGGCCAAATAACTTAGTGCCATCCGTAAATTTTTGTATTTTTTTATTTTTACCTATAAAAAAATTAACATTAGAGTTTTTTGGATATTTGCCAGTTTTAATTTTTCTTATATAACCAGTTTTTTTACTTTCAAAAACCTTGGACATAACATGAATTTTTTTTTTTTCTTTAATTTCTTGGATATTAAGAGAATTTTGTAATTTTATAGTATTTATATCCCAGTCAGTACCTGTGTAAAGTTTTAACATATCTGGTAAACAAGTTGCTCCAAGTCTTGGGCTTATCTCCAATATGAATATTTTTTTATCGTTAGTATAAATACAGTCGACATTGCATGGTCCATTTTTTACACCTAAAATATTTATAGCTTTTTTAATAACCTTTTTTATTTTTTTTAATTCGTTTGGATTATCTATTTGCTTAAATGGAAAAATATGTCCTGCGGGAATTTTTGGATTAATATTTGACATAAAGTCTTCGTGCAAAATTACACTTTTACAATCTCCTTTAATGGAAAAAGTTTGGGCCCCAAACTCTAGTCCTTTAATTTTTTCTTCTAATATGACTTTTTTTTTTTTTGAAAACTTTAAAGATTTTATTATTTTTGATTTTAAGCTTATATTATTTTTTACGTCATAAATACCTCTACTACCTGATGAGTCTAACGGTTTAACAATATAAATTTTATTATTAAATTTTAATTTTTTGTTAGTATTTTTATTTAATAAAAAGAATTTAGGCTGATAAAAATTATTTTTTTTCAATATTTTTCTTATTTTAAATTTATTGGTCAAAAGTTTAGCTATTTTAAAACTTGTCCCAGGTAATTTTAATTTTGAATTGATATAACCCAAACTTAAAACACCTACATCCGATTGTGATGAATATAAATAATTTATATTATTTTGTTTTATGAATTTGATTGCATTTTTTAAATTATTAAAATCAATATTAACAAAATCATTACTATCTTGTGCATAACAATTTTTATTTTTATCTAACAAATAACATTTAGCTCCTAAATCTTTACATTTTTCAGATACCTTTAAGTGAACGTGAGTGCCTCCAAAAAAAGCTATATTTAAATTCTTCATCAATTTAATTCAAAAATATTTATAAATTGGTCTAAATTTTTCATTAGCCAATACATCTTGGCATTAGAGTATATATTTTTATTTCTCTCCAGTTGAAAAGAAAGACTCTCGAGTTCTTTTTTACCAAAAAAATTGAGTAAATTATCAGTTATTAAATCTTTCTTAAAATTTTTTTTTTGCAATATCCATTTATTAAATGGAACTATATAGCCAATTTTTGTTCTATTTACAAAATTATAAGGATATCCTTTATCACTTAAAATTTTTTTAAGAATTGGTTTTTGAATTTTAGAATTCTTAAAATTATCAGGCAGATTTAAAGCGTAATTATAAATTTCAAAATCTAAAAAAGGGACTCTAGCTTCAATAGAGTTTGCCATCATCATTTTATCTGATCTTAACAATAATGATTGCAGGTGTGACTGAGTCTCAAAAACTTGAAATTTTTTTATTCTATTATTAACATTAATTTTGTTAAACAGTTTAATTCTGTTTGAGTGCGGATTGCCAAATTTATTAGAACGAAATTTTTCGAATAACTCTAAATCTTTCTTAGACCTCAAAAATGCACCATTTTTAACAAGATCTAAAACACTTATTTTTTTTTGTAAAATATTTTTATATCTTTCATATCCAAAGAATAATTCATCAGCACCCTCTCCAGTAAGCAAAACTGAAACATTTTTTTTTGCAATTTTCGAAATTTGAAAAATTGCTACTGAATGAGGATGATTTAATGGCTCGTCCAAATAATAAATTGATTTCAAAAAACTATTATCAAAAATTTTTTTTGAATGTTCAATTTTTTTAAATTTAATATTTAATTTTTTTGAAACGTATTTCGCATAATCAAATTCATCTTTTTCAAAATTTTTAAAATAGCTAAAAAAAAGATGTTTTATTTTTTTTTGCTTTACAGCAAATTCGGTAATTAGAGTTGAATCTACTCCTCCACTTAGTTGTACACCAAGATTAGCATCACTCTGTAATTGTAATTTTACACTTCTTTCAAATAAATTTTGAAAATTTTGAGTCGCTTCATCAATATTATGGTAGAGTTTTTTTTCCTTAAAAGAATAATATTTTGCATGTTCTAGTTTGATAGATTTTTTATTTAAATTAATTTTATAAATTTTTCCAGGTTCAAATTTGTATATGTCTTTTACAAGTGTATTATTGCCAGTAATATATTTATAATATAAATATTCGTTTAAAAATTTATTGTTTAATCTACATTTAGCTTTTAAAGCTTTGACAATAGTCTTTAGCTCTGATGAGAAAATAAAGTTATTATTATCATGCGTGTAATAAAGAGGTTTTACACCTATAAAGTCTCTAGCAAAATAGATATTATTTAACTTTTTATCATAAATTGATACTGCAAAGATGCCGTTTATTTTTTTGAAAAATTTTATTCCAAACTCTATGAATCCTTTTAGGAATACCTCTGTATCGCCATTTGTTTTGAAGGTGATACCTTTTTTTTCGAGCTCTTCTCTAATATCTAGATAATTATATAACTCACCATTATATATTATTGTGTACCTCAAATTTTCAGAGGACATTGGTTGATTACTTTCATTAGAAAGATCAATAATTTTTAGTCGTGTATGGTAAAAAATTAAGTTATCTTTTAATCTTAAAACTTTTTTGCTATGTGGACCTCTATGAGACAAGGTTTCATTAATTGAGTTATTATGATTTAGTTTTTTTTTTAAATCAATTTGACCTGCAATACCACACATCAATTTACTTTATAGAATTAAATAAGTCCGAGATTTTTTTATCTTTTTTGTTAATGCTTTTCATTAATCTGATTGTTTCCTCAGGTGCATGTTTAAGTGATAACCTAAGAACGTCCATCCAATTTACGTTATTTCTAGATCTGACCTTTTCAATCTTGTTAATAATGTTAAGGTATTTTTTTATTCTAGTTAATTTTTTTTTTTTTGAAATGTGCATTTAGAAATATCTAAACACAATATTAAATAAAATTCACTTTAATTATTTTATTTTAATCTATATCAGAATTTTTTTCAGTGCATAAATCAAGCCAATTGAGCTATTAGTACTGGTCAGCTGCACGCATTACTGCGCTTATACATCCAGCCTATCAACGTGGTGGTCTACCACGGCTCTATAGGAAGAACTAGTTTTGAGGTGAGTTTCCCGCTTAGATGCTTTCAGCAGTTATCTCGTC
>MDTE01082995.1_pt1 | contig 57251 bp, 51 predicted proteins | sample 811231 | NCBI WGS metagenome assembly MDTE01 (sample SAMN05326651, study PRJNA326480) | marine metagenome | isolation source: seawater | place: Indian Ocean: Red Sea | collected 2010 | reverse complement strand
TTTTTTTTCAATAAATCTGCAAAAAGGAATTTTTTTTTGATAATAGTTTAAAGATCTTCTAGACATTAAATATTTTTTTTTGGGGAAAAAATACGGAAGAAAAGAACCTAGAAGATAACTGTGAGGTAGATAAAAATGTACAATATCTGGTTTAATTTGTTTAAAGGATTTTAGAATCATGAAAATATAGCTAAAAATTCTTAATGGCATACTTCGTTGTTTTTCTTTTTTGGGTACTAAAACTTTTATCCTCAACTTTTTATAATCATTTAATAAATCTCCACCTCTAATGAATGACAAAACAGTAAAATCAAAGTAATTAGACAATGAATCTAATTTCTTTAATAATTGTTTCTCAGTTCCTCCAATATCTAAAGAACCAATAATTATTAAAATTTTACGTTTCATTTTTTTCACCAATGACAATTGCAGAAGCTATACAGTATTTTTTTTCATGAGAAATACTTACTAGTATATTAAAGTCTTTATTTTTTTTTTTTAGAAGTTCATTTATATTTCTTTCAAGAATTATTTCCGGCTTTCCAAAATTATCGTTTATTACTGATATTTTTTTGAAGCTTAACCCATTTCGAAATCCTGTACCCAAAGCCTTAGCAATAGCTTCTTTAGCAACAAATCTTCCAGATACAAAATCAATTCTTCTTTTTTTTTGAGTAGGAATTATTTTTAACTCCCGTTTACTAAGGACTTTAATTAAAAAGTTGATACCAAATTTTTCGTAAATCTTTGAAATTCTACTAATTTCAACTATGTCAATACCGTGATGAAAATACATTTTTATTTTTTACAATTTGATTAAAAAAAATTAAACATGCTAAAATTATTATTGGATACACTGGCATAAGATATCTTATCGTTGAAATATTAACAAATGAAACAACTAAAAGATAAATTTGAGGAAAAATAATATAGTAAAAAGAATCATCTCTCTTATTTAATAAAAACCTTACTAATGAAATTAAAAAAATAAACTGAAAAAAAGTAAATAGTAAAATTAAAAGATTTCTTCCAATCTTTATTATTAAAGAGTCAGTGATTTTAATTCCTCCTGAAGAAAGTGAAATTTCATCAGATTTAGGCAGATAATTTTTTTTTAAATATTCTTGTTTAAAACCAGCAACCCATTGGCCAAAAAAATGACTCATTGAAAGGCTCAGGTAGTCGATAAAATTGTTTTTTAATAAATAACCTAGTATTAACAGCTTATTACTATACATATCTTGATAAACTTTTTTTTCTTCAGTATTTAATTCATCATAAAATTGAAATTGAGCAATTACTTCATAATCGGATTTAAGTTCAACTTTTGTAGGAAAATTTTTAATTTCATTAAGACTACTGTGAGTTTTAAAAAAATAATTTTTTGATTTTTGTAATATTGATTTATAAATTTCTGGATAGTTCTCTATTTGAAAACTTTTTTTCCCTGATAGAAAAAATGTTTTCCCTAAGATTATTTCTCCAAGGACACTACTCCTAATATCATTTTTTTTATAAAAAATAATATTTTCGATCACTACAAAAAGTAAAATTATCAAAAAACATTTTAAATAGTTAAACTTATCTTTTCTTATCCAATTTAAAAAGAGAAAACATAAAACAATAATAAAACCAATACTTTTAATTGAAAATAATAATGCTAAAACTAGACAATAAATATAGTAACTATAATTTTTGATATTTTTTGCAATAAATAAACCCATCCCTATATTTATTAAGCTAAAAAAAATAGACTCTGTAAGAACAGTTTTTGAAAAAGATGTGTAAAAAAAATTAAGTATTATTGATATATATAATATTAAAGAAATTAATAGGTTATATTTTTTGAATATTGAAAAACACAAAAATATTATACTAAAAGATAAAACTAACATTTGTACATAAATTAAATTTAAATTTAGATTATTCACTATTTCAATTAGAAAAGGATAAAAAGACTTATATTTTGGTGAGTAATTTATATAACTGTTAGAATCTGGAAGTTGATAATCAAAAAAACTTACAGAATAATTTATTATTAAAAAAGTCAAAAACGTAAGTAAACTTATTGATATAAAACTTTTTTTATTAATCATGAAAGTTTTTTAATAGTAAAAATGAGGCTATCGTCAAGTGATGAAATAAAGCCTATAGTAGGAATTTTAAATTTACTTTTAGGGTTAAAAATATTAAGTGAAAAAGATGAAGAATAAAACTTTACTTTAATATTAAATGTAGAAAAGATTTTAATAATCTCTTTTTTTCTATAGAATTTTATGTGAGTAGGATCTGAAATAATTGCAATAGGTAGTAAACCCAATACCACTCTAACCCTTGATGAAAAAGATAAAATATTAGGAATACTAAAAACTGCAATAGAATCTTTTTTTAAAAGTCTTATAATTTCTTTTAGAAAATGTTCAGGTTGCCTTATATGTTCAAGGACTTCTAAACACAAAGCTAAGTCAATAGAATTATTGTTGAGTGGAATTTTTTTTTTTCAAAATCAAGTTTAAAAATTTTACTACAATTTTTTTTATTTATATCAATTACTTTATCTGATAAATCAACTGCAAAAATATTTTTTGATTTTTTTTTTTTTAAAAAATTAATCCATCTGCCCGAACCTGGACCAACATCTAAGCAATTTTTATTTGATACGCCATAATTATTGAGAATCTTGACTAAAGTCCTATCTTTGTAACCTAAATTATTTGAAGTATGGACTAAAGAATTATTACTTTTTTTAAGTTCAGAAAAAACACGATTAAAATGTGTGGTAACAAAATTTTTCATTTTTTGTTAAAATCTTTTAAATTAATTATAATTTAAATAACATTATCAAGTTTTTTAAAAATAATGACCCAAAAAAAAATAAATATTTTAATTAATAGAGAGGGAATAGTCTTTTATACAATATACCCACTTATATTAAATAAAAGAAATCTTCTAGACCAAGGATACAAAATAACCTTTTATTTTAAGATTTCAAAAAAACTCTTAGACTGCGATATTTTAATCCTTATTTCCAAACCAACTCAAAAGATAATTGATAGCGAAAAACTTGGTACTGAGAATAATGAAATCCTGTTAGACTATCTCTCTAAAATACGATCAAGAGTAGAAAAAATTATCTGGTTTGATAATTCTGATAGTTCTTCAGTAACAAATTTTGAGGTCATGCCTTATGTTGATATTTATTTAAAAAAACAAATTCTTACTAATAAATCACTGTATAATTCAAATTTTTATGGAGGGAGAATTTTTACAGATTTTTATCATAAAAAATTTAAAATAATTGATAAAAAAGAATTTAAAAAAAACTTTCCTTTAAAAAAAAATTATGAAAATAAGTTAAGACTTTCCTGGAATATTGGTTTAGGTAATATTCATAATTCGTTTAATTCTTTGTACAAAATTTCAAGATTCTTTTTTCCACTTCTAATAATTAACAGATTTAGTGATAATTTTGTGAAACCAGAAAAGTTTAGAGAAATTGATTTTTTTTTTCGTGGAAGTGTTAAATACAACAGAAATACTGTTAAATTTCATAGAGAAAAACTATTTGATGACCTTAAAACAAAGCTAAGTAAAAAAAATTATGTCTCAGTAATTGGAAAAAATGTTTTTCATAAAAATTCTATTTCTGAATTTATTAAAAAGGCAAAAGGAAGACTATCAAACAGTGAGTATAAAAAAATACAAAATAGTTCAAAAATTTCTTTTAGTCCGTTTGGTTGGGGGGAATTAGGTGCAAGAGACTATGAGATTATCTTAGGAGGTTCTTTATTAGTCAAACCTAGAATGGACCACATGGAAACATGGCCAAATATTTTTATACCTCATAAAACCTATGTGCCATTAGAGTGGGATTTTAGTAATCTTGATGAAATATTTGAGACTTTCGTTAAAAACGATAAATTAAGAAATGAAATTATTCTTAATAGTCAGGAAGTTTATAGAGAAAGTATAAATGAGTCCGGAATGGAAAAATTTTGTAATTGGTTTTTAAAGCAAATTCAATAAATTTTTTAATTCATCCATTTAGTATACCAACTTTGAAAAATAAAAAAATTCCACATTTCTGAATGTAAACTTGATCCTTTTTTTCCATAGTCTTCAAAGAAATTATCTACTTTAGTCTTTTGAAATATATTTTGGTTTTTTATAAACTCATTTGAGGAAAAGTATCTAATTTTTTCTTTTAATTGTTGATTAAGTAATACATCAATTGGTATACCAAAACCCATTTTTGGTCTATTAAATAATTTCTCTGGAAGATATTCTTTTAGTATCCTCCTTAGAATATGTTTTCCTCTTTTATTTTTAATTTTATGAAAAGGTCGACAATTTTTTAAAGAATACTCTACAACTCTCCTATCTAAAAAAGGAGACCTTATTTCTAGGCTATTAGACATACTTGCTCTATCAACTTTTACCAAGATATCACCCACTAAGTAATTCTCAATGTCATGAAGTTGCATATTTTCCTCAAAAGAATAAGCCGCATATTCTTTATTAAAGGAAACTTTTTTATTAAAATTATTTTCATTTAGAAGGTCTAAAAGTCTATTACTTGATATTAACTTTGAATATATTTCAATTTCGTCTTTAGAGTTTAGAATTTTTGCTATTTTTTTTATTCTATGACCAAAATGACTAGGTCTTATATTTTTAGGTAAAATTAAGCTTAAACAATCAAAAAAATTATTAGGAAAATAATTAATAATTGATGACACAAATTTTAATAAACTTGAACCAAATAACTTATTAATTTTTGACAAATCTTTTGCCCATAAATATCTTGAATAACCACCAAAAATTTCATCACCTCCATCTCCAGACAGCGCAACAGTTACATCCTTTCTGATTTGATTACAAATCAAAAAAGTTGGTATTTGAGATGAGTCTCCAAATGGTTCATCATAAATCTCCGGAAGCTGTTCAATGATTTTATCGACATTTGTTGTATCTAGAAAAAAATTTTTATGACTGGTTTGTATATGATTTGAAATTTTTTGTGCATAATATGATTCATCAAATAATTTATTTTTAAAACCTACAGAATAAGTTTTAATATCACTTTTATTATTTTTAGCTAGAGAAGTTACTAATGAACTATCAATACCTCCTGAAAGTAAAACTCCTACAGGAACATCTGCGGTGAGCCTTTCAGATACAGATGTATTTAAAATTTCATGAAGTTCATCAATAACTGTATTTTCATTTCTAGTAAAATCTTCAGAAGAATACAAAAAGTTCTTTGGGTTCCAATACCTAATTTTTTTTTCTTTAAGTTCTCTAGAAAACATCACAAAGGTTCCAGGTTCTAATTTATTTATTCCCTTAAAAATTGTATTTGGAGCTTTAATATAAGAAAATTTAAGAAACTCAGATAAACTTTGATGATTTAATATTTTCTTAAAATTTTTAAATTTTAAAATTGATTTAATTTCTGATGCAAAAACTAGACTTTTTTCATCTACACCCCAATAGAGTGGTTTTTTTCCAAGTGGATCAATTGCTAAAAACAAATTCTTTTCTTTTTTATCCCAAACAGCCAATGAAAACATACCAGTTATTTTATCAAGAGTTTTTCTAAACCCAAAATGAACTATAAGCTCAAGAATAACCTCTGTATCACATTTAGTCTTAAATTTAACATTTGATAATTTTTTAACTTCATCTTTCAATTTCTTGAAGTTATAGATTTCACCATTGAATACTATTATATATCTTTCGTCACTGGAGCTCATAGGCTGATTTGCAGATTTAGATAAATCAATTATCGACAACCTTCTATGCCCTAAATAAATATTATCTTTTTCTGAGGACCAATAACCTGAAGCGTCTGGTCCTCGATGCCTAAGAGTATTCGTCATATTCTCAAGTATTTTCAATGATTCTTTAGGAGTAGAATAATTGTTTAAAAGATAAAAACCAGATATACCGCACATGAAATTTTATTTACAAAGTTTCTTTTATTTTTTATAAATCTTTTTTTAAATTTACCTCATAAAAATTTTTTACTTATTTTCTGAAATTTAAAAAATCAATACTTAAATTCTTAATAATCTATTTTTAAAAAAGATGATTTTAATCTAAAATTAATAATCATTAAATATTTTTCTCTTAATTATCTTTAGTATTTTTTCTGAGGATTTTCCATCCCCAAATAATTTAGCATCATGGTAAACCTTTATATTTTTTTTTTTCTCAGAAAGTAATAAATGATAAAAGTCTTTTTTAATTGGTGGAATAATTTTATTAAAACCAATTTCAACAAGCTCATTCCATTCTGTCTCTTCTCTTATAATAAAACATCTCTTCCTTAAAAAATATGCTTCTTTTTGAATACCACCAGAGTCTGTAATCACATAATTACTTCCATTTATTAGCCTCAGTAACTCCAAATATGGTTGAGGGGGTAAAATTTTTAAATTTTTTTGTAATTTTGCAAAAAAATTATATTTAATTAAATTTTTCTTTGTTCTGGGATGTATTGGTAAAATTATTTTTGTTTTTTCTGAGAGCTTTATAAAACCCTCAACTAAAAGTTTTAACTTATTTTTCTCGTCAACATTTTCTGCTCGATGAATTGTTAAAAGAGCATAATCACTATCAAGAGTTTTAGTGATTTTTTTTTTGAAATATTTCACTGAGTCAAACATAACATCACCAACCTCAAAAATTATTTTTTTATTAAAGTTTTCATTAATTAAGTTCTTTGTTGCTTCTTTAGAAGTTGTAAATAAAATTGACGATAAATTATCGGTCAGAATCCTATTTACTTCCTCCTGCATTTCGTTATTTCCAGATCTTTGTCCTGCTTCTACATGAGCAATCCTTATTTTTAATCTGGAACAAACTATGCTAGCTGCTAATGTGGAATTAGTATCTCCATATACAAGTACAAAGTCAGGTTTTAACTTTGGAATTAAAAGTTCTAATTTTTTCATTATTGAACTCAACTGACTAATTGAGCTTTTATTACCAATATTTAGGCAGTAGTCGATTTTTCTTAAACCCAGCTCTTTAATAAAAGAAAAAGCCATATTTTTTGAGTAATGTTGTCCGGTATCAATTATTATATGATTAATTTTCAATTTTTCAGATGCTCTTGCAATAGAAGCAGATTTTATAAACTGAGGTCTTGTACCAATTATACTTAATAATTTAATTTTCATGAATTTCTTTAAGTAATTCCAACTCTTTTTTAACTCTTCTATTCCAGGAAAAAAGAACTTTTTTAGATTTTGCATGAATATTTTCTGAGTAAAATCTTATTTTTGATCTATCATTAATTAAAAATTTTAATACAACCGACAATTCTTTTTCTTGATGTTTCCAAGGAATTCTAATTAAATCATTTTCATCAAAATATTTTTTTATATTTACATCACAAAAATTTTTTTTTCTTTCAACAGGTATTACTGAACATAAACCTGCTTTAAAGCATTCTAAATTTGAATTGCTTAAATTTCCTGCTTGGTTCAAAGAAACATAAATATGGGAAATATTATGATATAAGAAAATGTTTTTATGAGGTATGTTTTTAATGTGAAAAAAAAAATTTTTTAATTTTTTTTTTTCAACCAACTCTAATATTTTTTTTTCTTCAGATCCAGTTCCAACCATAATTATATTTATTTTTTTTTTGGTTTGCTCATCTAGATAACTGATACCATTAATAAATTGATAGCATCCTTTAACTTTTTCAAATCTGCCTATAAATAAAATATTTATCTTTTTTTTTCCTAATTTTTTTAAAAAAAGTTTATCTTTTTTTTTTGGATTAAAAGTATCTACACCATTTAACAAGCTTATTCTTCTCACACTTTTTTTTAAAGCCTTACTCATCCATTGTTTTCCTCCAGACCCGTCTTCGGTACAAATGACTAAACTGAAGCTTGATTTAAAGCACCATTTTAAAAAAACGTTAAAAAAATTTTTACTATCAAGAATTTCCCACATAGATGGGTAAATTCCCATAATCCTAAAAACAACTTTTTTTTTTAAAAATCTAGCACAAATAGCACCCGTGATAACGTTGGCTCTATCGACATAAATAATATTAGGATTAAATTTAATGACCGAAAATATAATTGAAAACTGTCTTTTTAATTCAATTAATATCTTCATAATTTTAGATTTTAAAAAAAACTCTCCAAAAAATAGTCCCGAAACAAGTAATATTTCTGATTTAAGACCCCTAAGTTTTATTTTTTTATTGATTCTAAGATTTAATGACGTTTTATTATTATTTGAAATCCAGTCAGTAAATACAAACCTGGAAGAAACATTTAAGCTATCAATCTTTTCTATTATTTTATAAATAGTTGGGACACCAGTTGGTTTCCATTCTTTTTCTTTAATGGAATTACTTAAGCCGCTAAACACTCTACAAATATAAAGAATCTTCAAATTTTAAACTCTCTAATTTTTTTAAAAATTTCTTTTTGATTAATCCAAGTTAAAAGATGAATACCGGTAGGGTTTTTTATTTTATTTCTTACCTTAAGGTACTTTCCAAATGTTATGTATTGATAATAATATCCATACCTAGAAAAATAATCAAAGTAACTAATAATTTTCTTTTTTGAAGGAGATATTTTAAGAGAAAAAGATAAAAGTTTTATAAATATTGCTAAAAAGCCAGTATGAGAATTTAAGGAAAATTTTTTTTTAAACAAATTTTTATAATTCCACTCACTTAAATATTCTTTATAAAGATTTTGTTTATATCTATGTCTTTTGTGAACGGATGTCCAAAATTTAACAAATTCAGAATCCCAAAGGGGAAGAAACCAGTCTACACCCCAAAAATCATATGTTTTTTGACCATTAACAACATATTTAATTTGCCTTTCTTCATATTCCCATTTTTCATAAAGATCAGCCAAATTTTTTTTAAATATTTTATTGTAATTTAAATAATTAATAAAAAACTTATCAATAAGTTCATTAAAATAAAGATTGTCATCAGATTTAAATAAGAAGAAGTGTTTTTTTTTTAAGGCTTTTAAGAATTTTTGAAAACTATTACTTTTTATTAAATCGTCTGGAATATGGTTTCCAGTATTAAAATCTCCACTTTGTCCATTAATTATAATTGCTTCTTTTGACAGAATTTTGTCATCTAACATCTTTTTAATTACTAAAAAATCCTGATAGTTTGGAACTACTTGTAAATTATCCGAAAAGTCGTCAAATTTTTTCTTTTCATTTGAAGAATAAAAGTTAAGGTAATTTTTTTTTTTAATTTCAATAAACTTCCAATTTATATTAAGACTCTTAGAGACATATTTAGCAATTAAACTTTCTGAATTATTTTTTAGTCCATAAGAAAAACTATTTAGATTTTTATAACCACTTTCATGTAATTTGCATAATATTAATCTTGAATCAAGCCCTCCACTTAAAGGTACCCAAATAGGTCTATTATTAGCTTTTTTTATTATTTTTTAATAATTTTATCAATAATTATTGATAATTTTATTTTTAATTTTTCCTTACTTAAGTTATTTTTCTTTGTAGTAACATGGTACTCAAAGTATTTTTCCAATTTTGTATTTTTATTATCAGAATAAAATATTTCTCCAGGCTTCATTATTTTAATATTTTTTATAAAAGTACTATAACCTAGTGAATATCCACACAATTTGATAAAATTAAAAGATTCCTCATCTAAATCGTCTGTTTTTTTTTTTAATATTTCTGATGTATTACTAATCAAGATATTATTAGGTTCATGCCTTAAAAATATTGGGTAGCTTCTACAAAAATCTGTGAAGCAAATATAGTATTTATGATTAAAGAAAATTGCTGATGAATTATTGTTCAAATCAAAAAGAAGTTTTTTTATTATACTTGAATCATATTTATATTTTTTAAATTTTTCAAAAATTTTTATTATAGAGTCTCTTTCACCCTTAAAAAAAATTTTACCTTTATCAAATATAAGTGTTTCCCATCCTAAATATTTTTTTAAGGAAACATTTATCTTTATATTTTTATTAAATTTTATATGCATAATATGTCATTTTAAAAAAAAAATTTACCGGAAAATGTCTCAAAAGATTCTGACTTTTCAACTGCCTTTTTTAAACTAAATTTTATGTCTTCATTTTTAAATCTCAAATTATCATTAGAAAAATATGGTTCCAAAATTTCACACCTTTTCTTTAAATCATTTAAATATAAACTTGAGAATGGCCTAGCATAGTTATTTATTAAAATAATTGGAAAATTTGATGATAATGAATCAATAAATGCTGTACCTGCAAAATCAAAAGCTAAAATTGAGTTATTATAATGTTTCAAGTTAAATGAATCTTTTATAATTTTAGCCCCTAATGAATTAAAAAAATTATCCTGCTGAATACCTCCAGGGTGAACTTTAATAAAAATATCATAATCTAATGCATTAATTTGATTAATAAGTGCGGTAATATAATCAGCCAAAAAAATATCAGATGGCTTGAAGAAAGGATTATGTAAAAGTCTTTCACCTAAAAAACATCCTGGAAAAAAAATTACCTTTTTTTTTACTTTTAGATTTAATCCTTTTGAAGCTTCATAAATCCTTTGGTGCTTTCTTGAACCCAGTGTTTTAATTTTTGAAGGCATTAATTTTCTAAGCTCGACTGGTAGTTTTTTTATTTTTTTTTCTACAGAAATTTTTTCGGGTATCCCATGTGTATAATATTCAGATGAGTTAATTAACTCAGTAATAACCCATAATTTATCATCAAAAAAAACTCTTTCGCCACCATGAGCAAATCTTATAACTTTTTTTTGGTTTGAAATATACACCAAATTCAAAACTCTACCTAGAATCTGGGGAGTTCCACCCAAAAGTTTATCAGATATTACTCTCAAAAAATTTGTATTTGAAAAAGAATAAAATAAATTATTAACTATTTGGAATTGTTTTGAGACGTGATTATTTAATATCAATAATGATCTTAAAAAATATTTATTATTTATATCAAATTTAATGAATAAACTTTTTAAAATTAAAGAAATATTTTCATTTAAGAATTCTGTGATTAACTTATTATTTTTAAACGGAGCAATAAAGATTTCAGGCCATAAAAAGTTATATTTTATATCTTTAGCTTTTACAAATTCATTCAATAGTAGTGATTGGTTATGCAAATCATAAGCTTTTTTAATATTTATTTTCTTTTCTATATTTTTTAAGAATAACTTTATTTTTTGTTTGATCGATGGACTATAATTATTTTCATAATTAATCCTTTTAGGACTTGAATTATTAAGGAGTTTACTGAAAATCGGAGAATTTATTCTATCAAAAAAAATTTTAATATTCTTTCGCTTACATAATTCAATTTCAATCAAGGATCGAATAACTTTATAAATCTCAAAGATTATATCCTTTATAATTGGTAGAAATTTTTCTTGAAGAACTTTATCTGATTTATTACTAATGAATTTTTCAAAAACTTCTTTTTCGATCTCATCAAATATTCTTTTGCTTTGATTTAAGGAAATATTTGACAATTTACTATTTTTACCAAGTAAATTTAAGGGAATAGATTCTAATGAAGAGTAATATGATTTCACAATTAAATTTTTAAAATATTTTATTCGAAGTCATAAAATAAACTTTTTAAATCCTCTGAATTAATCTTAACAGGATGGTTGGAAAGTCTCTCTAGATTGACATTATCTATAATTTTTAAAATTATTTTTTTCTTTTTTAGTCCAAGTTTTTTGTAATCTATTTCTAAACCACATTCAGTCATGAAGTTATACCAAAATTTAAATGCCTGTTTAGCATTTTTGACACCTAAAATTCTGAATAAACTATCCATTATTTCTTTAATTTTTTTTTTTTTTTCCTGAACATTTTTATTATATTCATTAATAATAAAAAATCGTCCTAATGTTAAAGCTACAGCATGACCATGAGGTATTTTCAAGCTCTGGGTTATTTCGTATGATAGTGCATGCGGTGCAGTTGTTTTTGTAAAATTAATAGCTTGACCAGAAAGATTAGATGCTAAAGCCATTTGAAATCTAGACTTTGTGGTTTTTTTAAAAATAAATTCTTTTAGAAAATTTAAGATAATTTTAATTGACCTTTTTGATAGTTTCCTACTTTCCTTAGATGAATTGATAGACCAATAAGATTCAATTGATTGAGTTAGAGCATCAAATCCAGCAGAAGCAGATAGATACTTTGGGGTACTTTTTGTAAAATATGGGTCAATTAATGATAAACTAGGTTTTAAATTTTCTTTCATAATTGAATATTTTAATTTATTGGAATAGACAACTGCAAAATCTGTTTCTTCACTTCCAGTTCCTGCAGTAGTAGGAAGTGCAATGAAAGGACATAAGTCTTGGTTTATGATAAATTTATTATTAAGAAATTGTTCTTTAGTACCTTTGTGAAGACTAATTAATCTAATAAGCTTTCCCATATCAATGACTGAGCCCCCTCCAATAGAAATAATTAAATCTATTTTTTTTTCTTTAAAAGATTTTGAGGCCAGTACTGCTTCTTCGTATTTTGGATTTTCTTGGAATTGGTGATATCTGATAAAGTTATACTTTTTTTTTAAGCTATCAATAAATTCTTTAGCTCCACAATTTTTATACGAGTTCTTACCAGTTACTAAAAAAATATTTTTAACATTTAGTTTTTTAAGGTATTTATTTAATAGAAAACGTGAACTTTCTTTTATTATATTTTTTTTATCCATTAACTATTTATTTTTTTCATTAATTCTTTTTTTAATTTTATTAATGATTTTTGAGGCCTTGGAAGTTTATGTTTGTCAACAAGATTAACATGCACTTCTAAAAAAAAACTTCCATTTCTAGAAATTATTTTTTTTAAGTTCTTTTCCAGTGATTTTTGATCTTTACTAAAAAAGTATTTATCAAAGCCAAAGCTTTTTGCAATTTTTTTAATATCAATATTAAAAGCAATGGTCGATTGAGAGCCCACAGACTCATGAACCCCATTATTAATCAAAATATATTTATAATTTGGGAGTTTTCTAGAACCAACAATAGCATGTGAGCCCAAATGCATTAAGAATGAACCGTCTCCATCAATACAAATAATATTTTTTTTTTTTTTTTTCAATGCAGCACCAAACGCTATAGATGAAACATGTCCCATAGAACCAACATTTAAAAAAATATTAGGATCTTTATAAATATTTTTTTGTGCAATTAGTTCTCTAGAAATTTTTCCTGTTGTTGAAAAAACTATATCCTGTTTTCTCAATTGTTTTAAAATAGTTTCAACAGCCTCAGACCTACTCATCTTAAGTTTTTTTCTTTCATCAATTTTTTTATTATTTTCTTTGAAAAAATTTTTCTTAACAACAAGGGCAAATGGAACTGAATTTCTTTTTACTTTATGTATTATTTTACCTATTTTTTCAAAAAACTTCTTTTCATTGTTAAGTATTTCATAATCAATTCCTATTATTCTCAATTGTTCAATTAAAATTTTTCCTGGAAGCTTATGTTGAGGTTCGTCTTTTTCGTCAGGATCACCTCTCCAACCAATCATTAAAATCATTGGTATTGAGTAAGATTCAATGTTAGTTAATGATGTTAAAGGGTTTATACAATTCCCTAGTCCAGAATTTTGCATATAAACTAATGGAACGTTTCCGGTTGCCAGATGATAACCTGTTGCAATACCGATAGCATTGCCTTCATTTGCTGCTATTACATGAAAGTTTTTTTTTACTTTTGACTCAAGTGAAATCAAAAAATCTTTTAACAAAGAGTCGGGTACACCTGAAAAAAACTCTATACCATTTTTTTTTAAAAACCTTAAAAAAATGTTAGGATCTAGCTTCATTTATTATTCAATAACGCAAGTATTTCACTTATCGACATCATATTTTTTTTTGACTCATAAGATCTTTCATTTTTAAGAATTTCTTCTGCAGTTTTTTTCATTGCAGGAATTGCAGAGCGCAAAAGTTGATTAGCATAAATTACAATATTTACTTCATGTTCTCTTAATTTTCTTTCATTAACTTGCTCGTAAGTACTTGGAACAACAATCAAAGGCTTTCTATCTGAAAATTTATTATATTCATTTGAAAATGAAAAAATTTCCGATGGATTTTTTTTTTTACTATGAATCATTATTCCATCTACCCCGGCTTTAATGTATTCTTTTGCTCTTATTATTGAGTCTTCAAGTCCTTTATTCAAAATAAAGCTCTCGATACGAGCAAAAATCTTCATACCTGATGAATGAGAGTTTCTTTTTGCAGTTTCTATCTTTTTACAAAAATTTTCAATTGAATCTTGTTCCTGAAAATGAGAGGTTTTTACTAATGAGTTTTTTTTGTTTCCAACTTTATCTTCAAAGATTATTGCAGAAACTCCAACTCTTCCAAGATTACTTACAGTATATTTTAAATGTTCAATTAAACCTCCACTATCACCGTCAAATATAAGAGGCTTGGTAGTACAATCAAAAATATCGTTAATTGTGTTCAAAACTGTAGTATCATCTATGTACTCTATATCTGGTTTTCCTTTAGATGTAGAATGTGTTAAACTACTTAGCCACATACAGTCAAAACTTTTATTTTTGTACTTTGAGTTTTCTGCAATATGTGCCGTTATTCCGTTATGAACCTCAATAACTCTTATCATTTTTTTAGCTTCCATTATTCTTGATAAGGTCTGCGTTCTTAAAAAAGGACTCAAGCTTTCTTTAAGAATTTTTTTTATGTCGCTGGATGATATACCTTTGGTATAAGGAATTTCAACTAACTTTCCTTTCCACTTTTTAATTTGATTAATTACATTTGCACGCACCTGTTTTTGGTTATTGGACTTCCAATCGTCTCCATGGACTACTACCTCTGGTTTTAGTTTCTCTAAAGCACTTTGATAATCCCATTCTGTTGTTTTATAGACAGATTTAACAAATTTAAGTGACAAAATTATTTTTTTTCTTTTTTCATAGCTAAGTATTGGAAGTGGTTTATAAGTTCCAATTGCCTTATCTGTCAACAAACCAACCACAACATCTCCATGCCTTGAAGCATTTTCCAGAATATTTATGTGACCTTCATGTATAAGGTCACAAGCCATTGGCACAAATACTTTATTACTCTCCTTTTTTACCATGAAACCACTGATTTTCGTCTTGTATTAACCTCATTGATTCATGAATCGAAGACAATTCTTTTTTTGTTTCAGTATCAACACCAGTTTCGCTTGTAACTAGATAAATCCATGAATTTTTATTAATTGAACTGAATGAAAACTTTATAAATGGTTCTATATAAATTGAATCACCTTTTTTTAGATTAGATTTATAAAATTTATCTTTGTATTGCCAGTCAATACACAAATCATTTTCACCATAATTAAAAACATAAATGTTCAAAGAAAACTCTAACTTTAATTTTGGAGGTCTATTAGATCTAACATTTATTAAAAAACCCTTCAGATTAAAAAAATTGTTAGATTTTGCTATTCTATAAATTTTGTATGAAAAATTTGTTTTATCAGGAAAAGGTATATATTCATCTTCATTAAAAAATTTATTAATTACCTTTCCATCATTTTGATAATTTGCAAGTAATTCTGAAACTGAGACATTAACTGAATTAGCAACTTTTTCTATCTCTGACAAAGTAATGTCATTAAAATTTTTTTCATTTTCTATCTTTTTGATTATTTTTGCTCCAAGCATCTTTGTAAGCTTAATATCGGATATGATTTCATTTTTTTGGGCCTGTTTTAGAGAATGTGTAAAGAAGTTAAAATTTTTTTTTGTAGTTAAAATGTTTTTTTGCAAAAAATTATTTCCAAATCTTCTAAATTCATTCTGGTTTCTTTTTAAACCACTACCTGTAGTTACTGCAACAATATAAGCTAAAGTATTTTTCTCCCTCTTTGTAAATGTATGCTTAATGAATGGCGAAATATATGACGAATCTCCAGTATTCATCCTCATACAGTATTTTTTATTATCTATTTCGTAGTAAAAATTTACAGGACCAACAAAAAGATTTATTTGATGAAGAAAATGACCATTATTGTAAATTACATCTGGATTGTAAGCATCATCGTCATCAACAAATCTTTTAATTTCTATCCATTCTGGATAAAAATGTGCCAGGTTCGATTTAGCAGTATCTCTGTATTCATAGTAGGCAGAAAATTTCTTGTCCTTTCCTTTTCTACTGAATACTCTAGAGCTTTTTTTAGATTCTTTGCTTTTAAAAAAAAGCATTCCATTTTTCGTATCTTTTTTGGTAATAATAAGATCTGAAATATTTATAGGATAAAATCCAGTCATTAAGTTAAGAAACTTAAAAAGATCAGTATAATTAAAATCACCTGATAGAAGACTATCTATTTTTTTCTTAGGAAAGTTAAGTTCTTTTGAAACTGAAGAAGGCGTTCGTTTCAAATCATTAAATTCGCTTCTTAATCTAAGAGAAATTTGTTTCATATCCAATTTACTTTCAATTTTTTCTTTTTTTTTATACATTCTTTATTTTTTCAAAATTTTCGTGAAAACTTACAAGTTCATTTACACAATCTAGAACATTTTTGTTACTATAATTATTAAAAATAATACCATGTTTTTCTGGAAATTCAGCTTTAATATTCGTGCCCACACTATTTGAAATTTTTCCCTTCAATAAACTACAATAAATTTTTTTCTTTTTTCTTTTAACAGATTTATTTGATAGTACATCTAAAAAATCATAATTTAATTCTTAATATTTTTCTATTTCATGAATAAGTTTCATTTAAAAGTTTGGAAAATTCCTGCCGCAAAAATTTACTTTTTAAAATTGCTATCGTTAAAACTAAATATTTTGTCACAAATTTTTAGTAAAGAATTTTTATGAGAAATAAGAATTATACTATATTTTGTTTTTAAGTTAGTTATTGTTTTGATGATGTTTTTTTCATTTTCATTATCTAGTGCGCTTGTAGGTTCATCGAGTATAAGTATACTTGGTTCTCTATATAATTCTCTAGCAATTATAATTCTTTGCTTTTGACCACCAGATAATTTTGAGGCATTATCTCCCATATTTTCGTCAATTCTCGAATACAAATCATAACAGCCTGACAATTTCATTACTTTCTTAATTTTTTTATCATTTGATTCATTTTCCTTTGACCAAAATGTTATATTTTCTCTTAATGAACCATTAAATAAGTTTAAATCCTGTGAAACATAACCTATTGTTGATCTAATTGAAGACAAATCCAAATCGGAATAATTTATTCCATTACAAGAAATTTTTCCATTAGAAGGTTTCAATAAACCCATAATTAGATTAATTAATGTAGTCTTTCCAATACCAGATTCTCCTTGAATACCAAAAATTTTTTGCGATTCGATTTTAAAAGAGCAATTTTTTAATATTTTGTTTTTACCAAAGCTGAAACTTATATTCGAGACCTGAATATTTCTAATTTTTTTTAATCGAATATTACCGTTGCTCTCTTTATTTTTTTTAAGCTGACTAATTATTTTTTCAATATTAAAAACACCAGCAGAGCTTTCATTTAATCTTCTCCAATTATTTTGAATTTCTATTGTTTTTTGTGCTAGTCTATAAATTATTAGTCCTATGACAATAACTTCAGATAATAACTCCCCATTTACAATAACTTTAAAATAGATAATTGTTACTAATATCAGAATACCTAACGGCTCTTTTATAAATGTAAAAAGATTTGAAAAAATATTTAGTCTTCTAACAATGTAAACTAAATTTTTTGTTACGTTGACTATTATTTGTGAATGTTCATTTAATCTATTCGTTCCTTTGAGATATGCAAAACTTTGAACTAGTTCAATTAGTTGACTATTTAATTTCGAATATAAGTCTGCAGTCTTAAAGGAATAATCTTTAGTTTTACGAAAAATCGGCAAAAAGATAAAAAATAATACAATAAAAGTAAAAAAAAGAAACAAAACCAATTGAATATCTACTATTGACAAAGTTACTAAAAAAACAAGGACAGACAAAATAGAAATAGTACCCTTAATTAAATTGTTAATTGACGATTGGTATCTTTCTGATTCTCTTACAAGAATATTAATATGTTCACCAACTTTCTTAGACACAAAAAAATTAAAGTCTACTTTTTGATACAAGTTCACTATATTTTTTTGTATATCAAGTCTTACTTCTGATGTAATCCATACCGATAATACCTCAACAAGAAAAACTACAATATTTTTAAGCAAAAATATTAAAGTGATAAGTAACAGAAGAAACTCTAATGTTTTTGGAAAATTAAAATAATTTAAAAATATCTCAAAATACTCTAAAAATAAGTTAGGCTGTGAGCTTTCTGAGAAACCATAAGTAATTAATGGAATAATCATTCCAAAACCAAGTAATTCCAGTGCAGACGAAAAAATAGAAAGTACTACAAGAAATACTAACTTAAATCTAACTCTAAACCAGCAAAGACGTAGGAAATTTAAAAACTCTTTATAATTCATTCAGAAATGTATCGAATAAGGTTAATAAACAAAAAAACTAACTTTTTAAAAAACTATCTATTATAAAATCTTTTTTTTCTTCAATAATTTTTTTTATGATTAAATCCCTTAGTAAATATTGATCAATATTTTTTAAATTTATAAGTTCAAAATTGATTTTAAAAAAAATACAAAGTCTTTCTAGCTTTGATATGTGTAATTTTATTTCCCAGACTGGCATAATTTTTTTTCTATTAAAAATTCTCTTTGGATCGTCAACCAGAATGAAACATTTTGTAGGTTTTTTGAGAAAATAACAAACCAAGAGTGAGCCTATTCTTTGAAAAAATGGTTTTTTTAGATTTACCCACCTAACATATCTATCATAACTATATCTATCTACAATGGTAATTAGATTTTCATTATGATTTTTATGTAAAATTTTTACCAGGTTTAAAAAATATTTAATTTCGCCTCTAAAAGCGTCAATTTGGATTTTTAGAAATCTTGGGATTATTCTCGATACTTTTTTTTTAAAATCTATCTTTTTTTTAACCTTATTTATTTTATCTTTATTCTTCCATGCACCAGTATGATGGAAAGTGTCAAAGTTTATTGGTGAATTCTTTAAAATATTTTGTATATTTGAACATAATGTTGATTTACCCACACCTTCTGGACCAAGTATAGAAAACAATCCTGGTTGATTGTAATTAGAAAAAAGCTTGAATTTTGATTTTCTTGTCTCTATCAAATTAGAATAATTTTTAATTTCAAAGATTTGTATAAAAATAAACTCATAAAATTTTTTATTTTCATGAATACCATACACAAGTATATTTTTAGTTGACTGAGATTGGAAAAAAAAAAACTCCTCATCATTACAAATTTTCTCAATATTTTTAGATATTTCTTTTCCTTCTTTTTCCTCATGAAATTTTATGAATATATTTTTTTTCTGAGAAAACTTTTCACTCTTTAGGTATTTTTTAATCTTTTGAAGACTTTTTACTTTTTTTATTTCATCCATTTAAAATAATTTTTAATTAATAATTTTTTATAGAGTTTGTAATCGCTGAATGTATCAACCTCACCCCATGTATCGGTAATTGGAATAGCTTTAATTTTTACTTTTTTTAAAATAAGAAAATTTAATAGACTTGTTGTATCAATTGTTTTAACCCTTTCTTTAATTATTTCAATATGTTTATTAATAACAGACCATCCATTTTTTGAAATTTTAATTAGTCCTATAAACTGACCTTCACATTCATGAATTGTTTTTGGTTGATTTCCAATTTCTTTCAAAAAAGAAAAACTATCCAACTTAAAGGTTTCTGCATCATCAAGTGGATTTTTAAACCTCATATTCCATAGCATATGCCAATTAGGATCATAAATAATTGAAATATCACTTTTTTCCTTATAAAGCTTTTTTATTGCTAATTTTGAATAAAATATATCTGAATAACTGATAACTAAATCATTATTTCCTACCCATTCTTTTGCACAAAGCAATGAATAAAACATATTGCTTGATTTCCATTCTTTATTTCTTACGAAAGTAATATTTTTGATTTGTTTTAATGTTTCTTTTATCTTAGATTCTTTATATCCAGTCACTACACAAATTTTTGACGAACACTCACTGAGAGCATTAATTTGCCATTTAAGAAGTGGCTTTTTTTGGAGTTTAATGAGGCATTTGTGGTAGTTTCTTGTAATTTCATTTATTCTTGTTCCTCTACCTGCAGCTAGAATTAATGATTTCATTTAAAAAAAATTTTTCTGAAGAGATTAATATCATACAGTTTTAAAGGATTATTTCTTTCAGGGTGCCACATAATTCCAATTATTCTTTTTTTTTTACTTAATATACCTTTCGTAATGCCGTCAAATGACTTTGCAAATACTGTTAACTCCTTTACATTTTTTTTCGTACCAAAGTTATGGTAGCTATTTGTAATTGTGGTTCTGTTGTTAATAATTAATTTTTGCTTTTTTTTTACGTGTCCAAAAATTTTAAATAACTTAATACCATGCATTTCTTGAATAAGTTGCATACCTCGACACACACCAATTAAAGGAATTTGCATATTGATCGCTAAAGTATAAATTTTTTTCTCAGCTTTATCCCTTTCTTTTGAATCGCCATTACAAGAAATCAAGCTATTTCCACCAGTAAAAATTATTCCTTTAAATTGTTTGAGATAATTACGAGAAATGTTTTTTTCTTTGTTAGAAATCAATTCGTATTCAATACCGCATTTTTTTAAAAAAGTATCCCACCCGATATCAAGGCTATCTTTTGGAACTCCATTCTTATAAATAACTCTTTGTGTAATACCTACTTTCAAGATAATACTTCTACTTTTTTTTTACTACAGTCAATTGATAAAAAGTTATATTTAATCCAAAAGTCGTAGAATTGATCTCCAGCTCCTATAACTGAGGGAATACCAAGTTCATTAGCTCTAATTGCCATATGAGAATTAGCTCCTCCATATTTTGTAACCAAGCCTGCAATTTTTTTTGTAAAAATCCAATCATAACCTGGGTCAGCACTTTTAATGAAAACAATTTTTTTATCTAAATCAACTTTATCCTCAGAGGCGATTTGAATCTGTCCAATTATTTTTTTTTGTGTTATAAAGTTTGGCTCTGAAGGTAATTGAGAAAAACACCAAATATCTTTTGTTTTATAAATCAAACTTGGAAGATTTAACTTCTCCGTCTTGAAGAACTCTTCTTTACCATATTCAATACTTCTTTTTAAAACGAATTCAAGATCCTTACTTGAGTTCATTAACTCATAAATTATTCTTATATCAATAAATGAGCAATCATCTCTCGTTATCCCATATTTCTTTCCTAATTCAGAAAGAAGTTTAAGAATTAAACTTACATTTTTAGTGAATTCAAATTTAGCGTATTCCCTTGCTTCAATCCCTTTTTTTATAAATTTAATAAAAAAATCTGCATTATAATCAATTCCATGTTTTTTTAGTAATTTATCAATCAAGATTCTCTGTTTTGATCTAAGAGAAAAACTTCTCTTGATTGGATTTTCAATACTTTTTGAATGATAACTAAAATAGGTATCATAATTTTCATCATATCTTTTTGACCTTATATCGTATGTACCAGGGCGTAAATGACCATAATTTTGCAAAAACTTTTTTCTACTTAATTTTCTTATATCTTTGGACAACGAAGTTGTTATTGTCTCCAATGAAAGTAATAACTTTTGTTTATCTTCCAATGAGATAATCTTTTGTTTTACAAGAGAGTTTAAAAACTCTACCGCAATAAAGCCTACACGTGCTAAACCTGCAAAAGGAAGTGTACCGTAGCGTCTACAATCCTCAAGTAAAAAAAAGATTTTATCCTCTTTTTTTAGTTTACTTTTTTCGATGATTTGTCTTCTAGGTAGTAACTCTTTAATTTTTTGTAAATCTGTCCTCCATATACCAGTATTATAATTAATAATTCTATTTGTTAGATCTCGTAATGATTTTTTTATCTTGTTAATTTCATTAGCACTAAAACCATTTTTCTCAAGTTTTCTTATTCTATCTGGAAGATCAAAGGTATAACAAGTATATGCAATATCGAATTCAATTTTGTCATGAAGATGTGGTTTCTGGGTTAAAACATCTAAATAAAAATTTACTAATTTTTCTGCAATTTTTGTATCAAGGCTTTTTGGTATAAAAGAATTAAAACTAACTCTAAGATCAATGAAAGGAACTCCTCCAAAACTCTGCATTAAAGGAAAGCCTCTTAGTTTTCTATAACCATAGTTATCTCTTTGATATGCCCAAGTAGAATCTGTAATTAGATTCTGGTACAAAGATAAGGCCAAGGGTCTTGGCCTTATCCCAATCATTTCAGCAGGGTTCCAGTCTGGCATAACTCCAAATATTGTTTTTTTTCCAAAGAGGTATGGATGTGGTTTAAGAGATTTATCAAGTTTATTTCCAATTTCTTTAAGTGTTTTATTATGGTTTTCTGTACTTATTTTTGAAAAATTTTTTAAGATCAATTTTCTGATTTGAAGTAAATAACATTTATCATTTTTATCTGTAGCAAACTCAATATCAACTGGAATACGATCAGAATGTTCAAATAACTCTTTTGCCAATGATATAATTTTTTCTAATTTTTTGGGAACGATTCCATTGTTTGAATGATGATAAAAAAGAATCTTATTATTTTTTGATCCACCAGTTATTGAGGTTGTATCTGTTGATGTGTCATTATAGTTTATAGAAAAATATGGAGAGGAAGTATTTATATCATGGCTAAGTACCACACCACTCATTTTTACATTTGCAAGCATGGGTTGAATAAAAATTTGATTAATTTTTGAATTAGTTTTATATGATTCTATAACTTTATCAACTGCCTCAATAAGCTCTAGGTCTGAATTCACATTCAAAATACTATCAAAGTGACCTGCTAGTGATGAATTATGAGAATCTTCACTGTTATGACTACTTCTAACTATTAAAGGCCATTTAAACCAATGCTTTTTTTTTAATTCTTTAGTGCATTTATTTTGATTTTTTTTCCAATCCTTGGTTGTAAATAAATACATTGGTAATACATCAGCATATTTGAGCTTACCAGTAAGATTTTTTAGAGTCTCTGCCTTTGTTTTATATTTAATTATTATTTTTTTCATAGTGACTTTCTAATTTATTTACAGAATCATTCACAGTTGAACTACCATAATTAAGAATTTTAATATCGGGATTTTTCGGGAATTCTGGCTTAATATCTATACCAACTACATTTTTTATCTCTCCCTTTAAGCCTTTGCTGTACAATTTTTTTTTATCTCTAATAGATAATTCACCTATTGGAACATCTAAGAAAACTTCAGTGTAATTTTTAATGTTTTTTCTATTATAACTAAAAATTTCATCAAACATTGTTATAACTGAAACTATAACTAAAAATCCTTGATCACTTAACAGTTTAGCCAGTCTAGAATATATTCTTGCCAATTTTAGCCTACCTTCATACGAAAAATCTTTAGGTAAATCAAAACTTTCTCTAATGTTATCTCCATCAAGTAAAACAGGGGTAAACCCTTTTAACTTAAGTTTTTTAGAAAACTGTTCAGCAATGGTGGTTTTTCCGCTTCCAGCCAAACCACATATCCAATAGACTTTACCTAATTTTTTCATTTAATTTACTAAATGATCAGCTTTCACTTTTACATTTGAATGATCAAGTCTTGGTATTTTTCTAAACCCTCTTATCGTAAGTATTTCTTTTCTTTTACTATAAAGATAAGATAAAAAATCATTTAGAACTTTTGACGGTGCGCTATTAATTATATTTTTTAATTCTCTGGCATCACTTTCTAAAGAATACAATCTTTTTAAAAGCATAACTTTTCCTTCGATTTTACAAAATAACTTATATTTTGAAGCAGTAAGTGTAAAAAAAATATCTTTTTTTTCAATATCAGCATTACCTCTACCACAGCTTTCAGTAATTATTATCTTATTTCCTTTTGAAAAAATTGATTTACCTTTGAATGAGCTATGTTGCTTTATATCTAAAATATCTAAAATGGTTGCAGAAATGCTCATGCTATCAAAAAGATTTGAGTTCTTTAGTTGTTTTGATTTAAACGGTGAAATTACAAAAGGAACAGTTAAAAGCTCAGAATATGTTCTAAAACCAAAATCTTTTTTTAATTCTTTTAATCTCATTTTATCCCAGCCTTCTCCATGGTCGCCAGTTATGAAAAAAATAGAATCTTTCATCTTTTTCATTTTTTCTAATTTTTTTAAAAAGATAGAGAATTGATAATCAATATTACAAAGCGCTAAATCATAAGTAAACTTTCTAGGATTATTTGTTTTATTTTTTGATCTTGCAATAAAAACTCGTGGAATCAACCTAACCTTAGAAAAAAAATCTTCAAAAAATTGGTAAAAAACATGATGATCATGTAAATCCATAAAATGTATATACGTAAAAATTTTTAAATTATGTCTTTCATAATTTTTCAGAGCATCATGAAACATCTTCTTACAGCTTAACGAAACTTTTGGTCTTGATGGAACAAAGTGAATCTCCGTAGAAAAAATTCTATTAAAGGTTGTTTGAAGTTTTTTTTTATATGAAAATAGCTTATTTTTAATTTTAAATTTTAAAAATGTTAAATTTGAGGGTTTTTTTCCAATATAGTCATAATAAAAATAAGGGTTAATTTTAGTGATTTTTTCTAAAATCAACTCTGGAAAATCAGTAAGTAAAGCAATTTCTTTATCAAGTAGTTTTTTTTCTCTTTCTGAATAAGGTCCTATTTTATCTTCAAAAAAACTATGCTTTACTCTTTCCTGTTTCTTCATGAAATTAAGAATCTCTAAAATTTCCTTTTGAATAGTTTTTAAAATTTCCGTCTTACTAATTTCCCCTAGCTGCCATTTTTTAACATCATAAAGTAATTTTTTTTTTATAAATCCTTCCAAAAGTATTCTTTTATCATAATAGCATCCATTATAGTTAAATCCTCTTTCCATACATCCAAAAGGACCGTCTACGTCGTGACCTTCAAACATTCTACAAAAAAAGTTTTTTTTGCTGATTAATTCTACAAAACTTCTAGGTTTATTTTTAATTCCGTAATTGTATCCTCCATAATCTAATGGAAAGGTTTGCGTAAATATTGATGGCAAAGCAAACTTTGTGGTCTGTCCATTGGTAGTAACTTTTTGTAAAATACCTTCATCACAAAGTTTTTTTAAATTCGGTGCAATTTTTTTTGAAACATTGTCATTTAATGAATCAAATCTAAGGGCATCAATTATAATGAAGAAAATATTTTTCATTAATGATCTTATAAATTATGGATAATATTTTGTAAAGGAGGTGTTACTTAGCTTTTTAAATAAAGATTTATTATCCATTGAATATGCTTTTTCAACAATCTTTTTTTGTTCTAAATTTAATTCAAGTTTATTTTTTCCAAAAATTTTTTTTAATCTGCTAAGTATAAAAAATATAGGATGTAATATTTGTCTTCGTTTTTGTAGATTTTTCAAAGCAATTTTTCTTTGGTTCAAACTCATTAATCTTGTGGGAATCTTTAAATCAAGGATTTTATTTAATAAATAAGTACAGTATATATATTCAAACCCAGGACTCGCGTTTTTAAAGTGAGATTCAATTTTAGTATTTATTTTTTTTCTTTTAATCTTCATAAAGCTTAAAATTTTTTCTACATAAATCTTCTGGTTTTCAATTAATTCCTCGAAGAATAAGACTAAAATTTGATCTTTTTTAAAAAACTTTAAATATTGATTGTAAAGTTTAAAAAAGTTAAATTTTTTATTTTTTATAATTAATTTAAGATACTCATCAAAGTTTAACTGCCCACCTTTTTTAATATATAAATTATAAATTGAAGGTATAATGGAAAATTGCGACCTAATAGTTAAAATTATCTTTGCATTTTTGTTAATTTCTGAGATATATCTTGGAAACTCATAATTATCTCTTAACATATCCCCACTAAACTCTTCTTCAGTATCCAAAAATACCTTACCTTTTATAACATCTCTTTTGATATCATTGTAAATCTCATTTTTGAGTTCTGGTTTCCACTTATAAAAAAAAGGTACTTTACTTTTTTGAAAAAAAACTTCACTGCGGCATTGTTCAAAAATACTGCTTTGTAAAAATGTCGTTCCCGTTCTAGGGTAACCTATATGAAAAAAGTCTGGTCTCAAATCGATTTAATGTGATTTATTTTTTACAATCTAGAGTTCGCTTTTTAATTAGTTGATAATATAAGTTTATATATTTATCAACTATAACCGACCAATCATAAATTTTGGCTCTCTCTAAAGATTTCCTAGAAAGCCTCTCTTTATTTTCTTTTTGTAAAATAGTCTTTAGTTTTCTCAAAAGATCCCTCTCTGAATTATCATAAATTATTCCAAACTTTCCATTTTCCAAAACATCAATATTTCCCGGGCTATTAGCTGCTAATACTGGAAGTCCGAAAGCCATTGCCTCGATTGTAACTATACCAAAACTTTCTATTTTCGAGGTCATAACAAAATAATCAGCGTTGTTATATAATTCAAAAACTTCATTGTTTGGTATCTGATTTACGCTTTTTATCTTCTTTTCAATGTTTAAAACCTTTACTACATTATCAATTTTTTTTCTTTTTACTTTATTTTTTAAACTTTCCATATTACTACCAGCAATTATGGCCTCAAATTTATATTTATCTTTAATAAGTTTTTCATAAACTGAAATTAAGATTTCAAAATTTTTTTTTTTGTGGTACCTACCTAAAGATAACAATACAATTTTATTATCATTGTAAATTCTCTTCTTTTTTCTAAATTTATTAATTCTTTTTAGGTCCACACCATTAGGAATTAAATGAATATTATTTCGTTTAATACCTAACTTGAGGTAATCATTTTTTATTGAACCAGAAACTGCAATCATACAATCAGATTTAGTAAATGTATTTTTAATTAAAGAATCAATTTTCTTGTTTATTCTGTAACCATACGAAATTTCTTGATTAATTTGAATATCTTCTCCAACACATCTAACTAAGTGTGGTATTTTTTTTTTTACACAAAAGTGTATTACTGACAATCCAATTGGATATCCAAAAGTAGCGTGCCAAAAATCAAAATTATATTTTTTTTGTAAGTAGCTATAAAATAAATCAAAAAAAAAAAAACCTGTTTTAAAGTTTTTTTCAAAAATTGATGAAATTTTAGGTGGTAATGAAATTATTTTATAGGGAAATGAAAAGTTCAAAATTTCATTTTTTTTTGTGTGTGAATAACTTGTTATAACAAAAGGTGTATGACCTTTTTCAATTAATTTAAGACAAATATTATGTAAGCCAATCTCAGCTCCTCCTAATGACGGAAGAAAACTTGAAGTAGGTAATGCAATTTTTAAACTCTTATTATTTAAACCTAACATATTTTGTATTTAATAATATTTACGACGAATAAAATTAATTCAATTTATCGTAAAATTTACTTAAAGATTCTTTTACGATAAATCTTTTTTTTAAAACAGAATTTCTTTCTTTTAATAAGGTTTTAGTTTTATGTTTAATTATATGAAAATAGTTTTTTTGATTTATCAGGTTTTCAACCTCTGCTTCATCATTTTTTAAATCATAGAGCCTTTCAATAGATAATTTATTTTTTTTTAACATAAACATCGCTTTAAAACTTCTTGATGTAACAGTAAAATAAAGATCTTTATTTTTAATATCACAATTTCCTCTACCACAGTTTTCAGATATTATTTCATTATTTCCATTTCTAAAAATTGACTTCCCCTTGAAGGAATTATGAGCTTTTAAATTTAAATCATCAAGAATACTTGCTGATATACTCATCGAATCATATAAACCTTTATTAACAAACTTTTTTGAGGAATTGTAGTAAATTAAAGGAACCGTTATGTGCTCTTTATGAGTCCTAAAACCAAAAATCTCATCTTTTCCTCTTGTAGCACTATCATACATTTCACAACCATGATCAGCAGTAATGACAATTTTAGTTGAACTTAACTTTCCATTTTTTTTTAAATTTTTTATTAAATTTCCAATTTCTTTATCCATTAAATGTAATGAAGCATCATATAAAAATCTTTTAAATGACTTATCTTTACTTTTTAAAACCCAAAAAGGCCAAACCAAAAGTTTCTTTAAGAATTTTATTGGCCTATTTATAAGTTTCCTATCATGTAAATCCATTAAGTGAGCATAAATAAAAAACTTTTTTTTCTTAATTATTTGATTCGAACTGAATAAGATATCTTCAATGAACGGTGTTTTTCTGAAGGCTAAAAATTTTAATTTTAAATACTTGTTATTAAAAAAAAAATTTTCAATAAAACTTAAAATTCCGAAAATTTTCTTTTTAGTTAAAAAACTCAGGTTTTCTAAGTTTTCTTGACCTAATGATAGATAATATAAATGTGGTTCGATCCTTTGAATTTTTTTTAAAATTAATTCAGGGTTTGAATCAATAATTTTTACTTCATCAAAAAATCTTTTTTGCCATTTTTTATTAAGTTTTAATAATGTACTTGGTAGCTTTCTTCTTTTAATTCTATTTCTAGATAAAGCCAAATAAAGTAAAATACTTTTAAAATCATTTAATTTTTTTTTTGTTTCTTTTTTTTTATTTTTATTTTTTGCTAGTTTTTTTATTTCATACTGTAAAACTTCCTCAAGATAATTTTGAAGTAAAAGTCTTCTATCGTACAGAGCTTCAGTATAATCGAACCCCCTTTCACAACCACTTTGAGGACCATCATTGTCATCGCCTTGAAGCATGTGAGTTTTAAAACCATCAGATTTTAAAATTTCCACAAAACTTTTTGGTCTATTTTTTATTACCTTATTATATCCATCAAAATCTAAAGGGAAGGTTTGTGTTAATAAAGAAGGCATCACGAACTTAGTTGTGTGTCCATTAGTTATAATTTCACAAAATATACCTTTTTCCTTAAGAAAAGATAAATTCGGTAAGAAACGTCTTGGTTCATGAAAATTATTAAAACTATCATACCTTAAATTATCAATAATAAGTAAAATGATGTTGGGTTCTGTCATTTCTCGACTTAACAGGAATATTTTAGTTTTTTTCTTTGTAACTCTTCAATTTCTAAAATATCTCTATCTTTATATCTTAATGCCGCATTAACTTTTTTTAAATCTCTAACCACTCTTCTTAACCCATCTGGTTCAAGACTAGCTGCATGATCGGTACCTTTCCAGGTTCTATCAAGGGTAAAATGCCTCTCAATATATTTTGCCCCAATTGTTAACGCCGAGATATCTGCTGCAATTCCAGTATGATGACCTGAAAAACCAATTCCTTTGATTTCTTCACCATATCTTTGCTTCAAATTATCTATTTCTAGTAAATGCAAATCTTCTACATCAACTGGATAGCCAGATACACAATGATATAAAACAGTATTACTAATTTTTTTTGCATTTCTAGCAACTTTTATAATAGAGTCTTCCTCAGTTTTTAAAGTCATTCCTAATGAAATATGAATTTCTCCATCATAGTTTTTAAATATCCATTTTAGTAGTTCAAGGTTATTGTTTACTGCAGAGGGTATTTTAACCATTTTTGGTTTTAAAGAAATAATTTCTTTTGCTGACGTAATATCCCAAACAGAGGAACTGTATTCTACATCTATTTCTTCACAATATTTCTTTAGAATCTTATGCTGGTCTAAATTAAACTCTAGAAACTCTCGGTGTTCTCCATATGTTGAACCATACGAATTACTGGGTACTGGATGTGCTTTACTATATTCTTCTTTTGAAAGAAGTTCTTTTGGGTTTCTTTTTTGAAATTTTACAATATCAACATTACAAAATTCTTTTGCGACTTTTATCATTTTTTTTGCTATACCAATCTCACCCTTATGATTACAGCCAATTTCACAGATAATTTTAGGTTTCATAAAACTAGTATTCTAAATAGTTAGTTAAAATTTCTCTTGCAACCAAACCGCCACCCTTGGATTTAAGTACAATATTTGCCATTGATTTCACTTCATCAACAGCATCACTAACAGCAAATGAAATACCGCACTCTTTCATTACTTCCAAATCATTAAGGTCATTTGCTACATAAATTAATCTTTTGGGATCAAATTTATATTTTTTACAAATTTTTTGTAAATCTTTTTTTTTATCTTTTGAACCAATAATAGTTTCAACTTTAAGTTTTTGTCCTCGCCTTCGGACCACGTCATTAGTTTCTGATGAAAGTATAAAAGCTTTTATACCTTTTCTTTTCATCAAACTAAATGAATATCCATCTGACCTGTTGCATTTAACTGATTCAAACCCATCGGATGATAAATAAACATGATTATCAGTTAAAACTCCATCAAAATCAAAAATAATAGCATCTATATCTGAAGCTTTTATCTTTTTCCTTTTTAATTCAAAGATATAATTCTTAACAATTTGAAAATCATTCATAGAGTCAATCTCATGACCCTCTTTTTCAGACATTTCAAACATTGAAATTTTTCCTCCAAGTCTATTTTTATACTTAACAAGGCTGGAAACTTTCGTTATGTATATTGAACCATTCTCTTTATAAAATACTTGATTTTTTTTTAAATTTTGTCTCATTGGTCTTTTAAAAATATCATACATTGGGATTATTTTTTTATCTTTTTTCCAAAAAAAATTTTTCGTTGAATTGACACTAACTAATGAATCAGCTCTCTCTTTTTCAAATTTATAAATAGCACTATCAATTGATCTTTTTAGTCTAACTGGAGAAGTTGGTTGCAATAGCACAATTGCATTATTGTTATTTGAAACAGACAGAGCTTCAACTGCATGCAGTAAAACTTCCTCAGTTGTTGCTGAATCTGTAGCAAATTTTTCTGGCCTTAAAAAAGGAACCTCTGCTCCATAATTTTCTGAAATTTTAGCAATTTCAGTACTATCTGTTGAAACTACCACTCTTGAAATTTTTTTTGAACTTAATGCTTGCTCAATTGTCCATGCAATTAAAGGTTTACCACCTATAATTTTAATGTTCTTGTTAAGGATTTCTTTAGAACCTTTTCTTGCTGGTATTATGGCTATATAATTCAATTTTTTTTATAATATCTTGGTGAATTGTAAGTATCAGATTTATATTCTTTAATAATCCACTTTTTTTTTCTACTGAGAATTTCTTTAACATTCACTCCTCTTGAGACTAACAATTCTCTCCTTTCCTTGATAACAAATAAAGCTAAAGAATCTACAACATCTTTTTCAAATTTTTTTTCAAGAATATTTGTGTATTCATGTGGATCGCTTATTTTGTTATAAAGTCTCATTGGATAAAGTTGATTTTTTATAAGAACAAACATGCATTTAAAATTTTTTGTAGTTACAGTAAAAAAAATATCTCTTTCATTAATATCACAGTAACCTCTTGCTGTATTTTCAACTAATGAAAATAAATTTCCTTTTGAGAAAACTGACTTCCCTCTAAATGAGCTGTGACCTCTAAGACCAAGGTCATCAAGTAAAGAGGCTGATATACTCATACTATCATGAATTCCTGATTTAGTTGATTTTTTACATGGACTTATAATTAAAGGAACCTCGATGTGCTCATAGTAAGTTCTTGTACCTAGATTATTCATTAATGTTTTATCTCTTCTAGCATCCCAACCCATTCCATGATCTCCAAACAAATAAAATACAGTTTGTTTTAGAATATCTTTTCTTTTCAGTACTTTAATAAAATTACCAAGTTCATGATCTAAATATATTAAAGATAAGTCACGCCAAAAATCTCTATGTGTTTTATAACTTTTCCTAATTTTTAATAATCTAGGGATGAATTGCAATTTAAATATAAAATTAAATAGTCTGCAAGTTTTTGGACCATCATGTATGTCCATGCATTGCATAAATATAAACCACGGAACCTTATCATTGTGATCAATCAAAAAGTTCTTAGCAGCCTTGAAGAGCTCTGAGGCTGTTGGACTTACATAAATTGCAAATGGTGAAAAACCAAGCCCAGTTTTGCTTCTAAAAAGTCCATTGAGTTTTTCCCTAAGGCTATATAATTTTTTTTTAAATTTTATTTTTTTACTTATTTTCTTTTTATCTAATAAATTAGGCTTTATTCCTAAAAAATCAGAATAAAATCGTGAAGGAATTAATTTTAGTTTCTTAATAATATCTTCAGGTTTACTTTTTAGGATTTTTAGCTCTTCTTTTAACTTTGTGATAGTTTTTTTTGTTGGTTTTTTTAGTCTTCTTGGTAGGAAAAAATAATCTACTCTATCATATGAATCTGTTGCATATTTGAGAATATCAGCAAATTGATTTTTAATAATATTAATTAAGTATTTTTTACTAATCTTTTTTTCGTCAAATCTTTTAAACTCGTAATAAATAATATGTCTAATAAAATCCTCAATGGTATCATCGAAATCAAATATTGATTTTACATGATTAGAGCCACGTTCAAATTCTCTCCGCGGGCCTGTAATAGCACCGTGTCCAGAAATAAATAATGTTTCATATCCATCTTTTTTTAAAATTTCAGTAATGCTCCGTGGTCTTTTTTTTATTCCCTCATTAAAGCCACCAAAATCTAGTGGATAAGTTTGAGTTAAAATAGGTGGGAGAGCAACTTGAGTTATCATTCCATTAGAAATAATTTTTTTTTTTATTCCGGATTTTATAAGATTACTAATGTTTGGAGCAAGTAAATAAGATTCACTAGAGTTTTCAAATGTACTATATTCACATCCATCCAATAAAATAAATAAAACGTTCTTTTTCATAATTTAATTTTTAAATAAGTCTATTTTAATAAAGTTATCTGAAAATCGAGCAAGCAATTGTTAAACACTAGAAAGATTTACCTACTTTAATTTTGAAAGTTCACAAATAAATGCATTTGCCATGAATGCTCCCCTCCAATTTTCAGAATTTTTGAGTTCCAATGATTTCTCAACTTTATTAGCAAATGAAGGGAATTTTAGCTTCATTTCTGGAGGTAAACCTGAAAAATCATAGTAATATAGCTTATTTATTTTGAAGTTTAATCTAGTTAAATCATCTTTAATTGTTAATGGGTTTGATAATCTAACATATATATTATCTCTAGCTCGAACTTTATCTTTTTGAGGTTTATCTCCATAAGGCATAAACTTTGTTAAATACTTCTTGAGCTCTGCTGGAACGGCGGGTATTCTGATTTTTTTATCGTTGAAAAGATTATTGAAATAAAAATCTAATGTAAATCTATTAAAAGTAAAAAGATCAAAAAACAAATTCTGAAAAGTTGCAATCAAAATACCTTTTGGTGACAAAATTCTATTAAAATTTTCAAAAGTTTTCTTGAAATCTTTATCTGATAAGTACTGAAAAATACCAATAGCAAGAATTATGTCAAAACTACCATCATCAATTTTTTCTAAATAAGAAACCGAACCTTTAACAATCTTATCTTTAATTTGTTTTCCATTCAACTTAATTGCCTCATCAATTTGTCCCTTACTTTTTTCAATTCCCAAAACTTTTACTTTTTTTTCTTCACTAAGCCAAGATAACATTTCTGCTTTACCACATGCAAAATCAAGTATCCTAGATTTTTTCTTTAGGATTCTAGGAAAAATATTTTTTATTAATATTAAATCTCTGTTAGCAAGATTATTTTGAGAAACATACTTTCTTTTACTTTGTGGAAAGCTTTTTTCAAAAAAGGTTTCTGTTTTTTTTTTTTCAAAATTTACCATTTACATCTCTGTTAAAAATAAAACTAAAAAGTAAATAAATTTCTTATTCTTACAATTATTGAAAATAAAAAATCTACAAATTTTGTTATAATTCTTATAAAAAATAATTTTAGCTGGTCTTTCTTACTCTCAAACCTATTCCTTTTATTGTAGTCATATTCTTTTTCATATGAATAGTTTACATCTCTAACTTTTATACACTCAACATATAGCGAAGTTTCAGGAGACTTATCAAAACCAGAATGATACCAATCATCATATTTTAAAAATTTCTTTTTTTTAACAAAATCTGAACTCAAGGAATACCTTTTATTTTTTAAAACTACACTAAGAGGTTTTTTCATATCGTTATCTATTGATTTACAGAATTTAGATTTCTTAATTTGTGAAAAGCCCCATTTACTGAGTAAAATTTTTAACATTTCAAAATCAAAATGGTAAATATGTGCGTACCCCCCAAAGATCTCGTCCATTTCTCTGGAAATAGCTAATGTATTTTTTCCTGGTGATATAAGCTTTGATAAAAAGCTTCCTCCAATGCCTAAGTGATCGGTATAATGTCTTGAAAGTTTATAAAATTTTATGTCGTTTTTGACGTATGCATCTACCATTTTTTTTAAATCAGGAACAACAATTCTTAAAATGCCATTTTTTTTTAAAATTCTGTTGAATTCAGAGATTGTTTTTTCTAGTCTAAAATGGGGTATGTGTTCCAACATATGACTGGTAAAAACGACATTATAACTATAAGATTTTAATTTTGTATCCCAACATTTTCCTTTATTCTGCCATTTTTTGTTGTAATCCCCTGGACCATTATCTAGAACTTCCCAATTTTCATGATACCACGAAGAGCCTGAACCAATATTTATTTTTTTCATAAGTAATACGATAACCTTTCTAAATAATAATTCTTTTCTTTCATTAATTAAAAAAAGAGTCAAAAGATGGAAAGCTCCTTTTTTAATTTCTTAACTTAACAAATTTTTGTATTCTTTGGGATCATTTTTAATTAGTTAAAATACAAGCTATATTATTAAGAGTTTTTTTAAATTAAGTTATTTAAGAATTTTTTGATTTTACTTTTCACTATTTTTAACACCGACCAAATGAATTTCAGAACAAAAATGATTCTCGTCTAATATTTTTTGGAACTTATCAATGATTCCCAAATATCCATTAGAGAAAAATTCCATAGTTTTATCTGAAACACTATTTTTTTTTAAAGTAACATTCAAATTTCTATATAAATCCATGGCATCTGTTCCAAATCTCCATTCTGCTTTAGAGTCTATACCAATTATTTTATTCATTTCTTTAATAGAGTTTTCTGTATAAAGATGGGTATGACCAGCAGAAAGATGTCTTGGAAAAACTTTTTCAAAAACATTTTCTAGAAGTGCTGTCAGAGAAAACATTGGCACCGAATAATAAAAGTGTTTTATTCTACTTTTTTTAAATGCTTTAAATAGTTTATGTGGCTCTCGCAAATGTTCAATCACTCCCATTGCAGAAAGAACATCAGAGTCACTATTTTCAACTTCCATGTACATATCGTTTTCGCTTTTAAAACTAAGTCTTGTTTTTTCTTTAGTATGATTAAAAATTTGATTATTACCGAATTGAATTAGTTTCTTACTAACGTCAATACCTTTTATATCACAACCTTTCATTAAACCAGCAAATACGAAATGCCCACCACCACAGCCAACATCAAGTATTTTTGGTTTTTTATATGAAATGTTTTTTAAAAGAAATTCAACTTTGGGTAAGTAAATATCAGAAGATCTTTTCTTGAAATTATCATCAATGTAATTTTTACTATAATCTCCTCCGTCATCTTCGACATACATTTTTTCAATAAACATCTCAGTATCTTCATAAATTCCATTAAGATGTGAACATTTACTGCAAAAAATATATTCTACGTTATGATTTTTTAAATCTACTCTCTGATCTAATTTTGTTAAACAAATCTTACATTTAGTTCGTTTTATTTGACTTATATATATATCGTTTTGACCAAGAACTTTATTGAACATTTTATCATTCGAATCAAAGAAATTTTTTTTAGTTTTTAAATAAAATGAAGAGGATTTTGAGTACTTTCGATTTACCATGAAGTTCTAACTTTTTTAAATTTTAATATAAAATTTTCGGTTTATTCAGGAACAACGACTCTTAAAATGCCATTTTTTTTTTTAATAATCATTAATATCTACACATTAATATTATAAAATTTTTCTTGGCATAAATATTGGTTTAATTGGAGGAAATTTTAATTCTTCAAATCTAGAGCCAAGAATCTCTTTCAAATTTTTTATAACTTTATCATAAACTTTTATAACATAATCTAAATCTTTTTTTTTGTGTGAAAAAGAAATATTGTGACTAGCATTTATGAGAATTCCATTATTAATTAAACCCTTAATTAATAGTGTTTTGATTAAATTACCCTTAACTCCTTGACTATCATTAACTTTCATTATTTTCCAACAAGGATGACCCTCAAAAGATATTACTTTTTGGAAATTATGTTTTTTTATAATTTTTTTCAAACCTACATCTAAATAAGTTCCTAACTCAAATAGTTTTTTCGGGACATTTTTTTTTTTAATTTTCTCAATAGTAGCTATTGAACCTCTAAGAGATAGACTTTCCCCACCAAATGTGGAAGAAAAAAAAATTTTATCCATCTTATGCATAAATTTTTTTTTACCAACAATTGCGGAAATTGGCATTCCATTACCCATACCCTTTCCAATAGTGGTTATATCAGGGGTTACACCAAAATATTCCTGAGCACCTCCAAGACCAAATCTAAAACCAGTAATAATTTCATCAAAAATAAGTAATACATTGTTTTTGATACTCAATTCTCTGACTTTTTTTAAATAATCATTTTTAGGATAAACCGCATTCATCGGTTCCATGATAATTGCAGCTAAGTCCTCTTTATTTTTTTTTATCACTTCGTTTAATTGATCAATATTATTATATTCAACAGGTAGAATATATTTTTTTAAATCTTTAGGTATTCCATTATCAAAAGATGTGGAAGAAATATACCAATCATTCCATCCATGGTAACCACAAGTTATAATCTTTGGTTTCCTTTGTATTTCTCTGACTAACCTTATAGCGCCTGTATTTGCATCTGTCCCATTCTTACCAAACCTGACCATTTCAGCTGACGGAATCATTTCAATTAATATATCGGCAAGTTTTTTCTCTAGTGTTGATGCTAAACTAAAATTTATTCCATTATCTAGCTGTTCCTTGATACCTTCATCAACATCTTTATCACAATACCCTAAAATAACTGAGTGCAAACCCATCATAAAATCGATGTATTGGTTTCCATCAACATCCCAAAGATAACTTCCTTTTCCATGAGTAATAAATAATGGTGCATTTTTATAAGGAAGCTGAATATATGATTTAGAAAAAGTTTGTGATGCAAGTGGTATTTTTGCTTCAACTGACTTAAAAATTTTGTTACTTTTTCGAAAGTTTTTGTTTTCACTGTAATAAATATTACCATCACGAAATTTTTTATTAGCTTTTTTAATAGTTAATTTATTAAAAATACTTATTGTATCCATAAAATTAGGACCAAAATCTAAAAAATTAGCCATCTTTTTTAAAATCTTATAATCATTGTAATCATCTAAAGTAATTCTAATATTACTAAAATCTCCGATAGGAAATGGTAAATTAATACATTTAAATTGATTCTTATTATTATAAAAATATCTTGTAACATGCTCTAAATCTTCTTTATTTTTTGCATTTTTGTAACATTTCAAAAGAGCACTTCTAGTAAAAACCTCACAGTCTAAACCATCAGGCCAAGACCTATTTTGAGTATTAGATACATAGTCAACAGACCTTTTTTTAATAAGATAAAACAGTTGATCAATAACTTTTGGATCTATGAATGGGCAATCTGCTGTTAATCTTATTATAATTTCTGATTTAAATTTATTACTAATTTCAACAAATCTTCTCAAAACATTATTCAAACTACCTCTATAAAAATCAATTTTATTTGTCTTACACCACTCAACTAAAATATCATCAGAAGTTTCTGAAGACGTCCCTACCACTATTTTATTTTCAAAGTTAACTTTTTTTGCTGCTTCAATGAGCCATTTTAATGTTGGAACATTTTTTAAATTTCTTAACACCTTACCTGGCATTCTTTTTGAATTCATTCTAGCCTGGATAATTATTAAACTTTTTTTTGTCATTCTTATAGATTATTTTTTATAATTTAGATGTTTTTATTTATTGTAATAAAGCAAGATCTTTTTTGTAATTTGAAAATATTTTTTTTTATTTTATTCTTTAAGTAGCTAGATTTTATTTATCTTGTTTAAACTTATTTAAATCATTTTTTAAAATTTTACTTACAAAGTCGTTGAGGTAGCTCGGAGGTTTATGAAAACTCTTTCCATAACTAAAATTTTTATGATTAGGGTTCTTTTTTATAATTCTTTTAAAAAGGTTTGTGTCATAAACTTCTAATAAAAACAAAGGAATACCAAGTTTAAGTTTTTTACGTTTATATGTTTTTTTTAAAATCTTTACACAATTATGAAGAGCAGAACTATTTTTATTAAAATTACAATTTTTCTTTAACTGTTTTTCAATACTTTTATCTGAATTAACAATGGATTTTTTTTTGACTAATTCCACTAATTCATTAAGAGATTTAGGAAGGAAAGAAGCATTTATCCACTCCGACATTAATTCTGAATATGCTTTACTGTAATCATCAGTGCATGCAATAAAGTCTAAATTTATCATTGGAGTTTTCATAACATAAGATTCTATAAAAGTCGTTGTTGATGTTGATACAATATATTTTTGGTTAAAAATCCATTCAGAAATGAATAGATTATCATCTATTTCAATTCTATTCTTAAATTTTTTAAAACTGGGTAATACATATTTATAATAAGTATCAATCGATTCATTTGGATGAGGTCTGATTGAAACACTATAATTAGTGTTATCCAATATATATGTAATTGCTCTGTGTAATACATTATATGATTTTAAGCAGTGTATACTATAATCAAGTTGCGGTTTCTTTTGAAGATTTCTTAAAACCGGTACACCTTCATGATGATTAATGGGACTGAACCGTGTAATAAAGCCAATTGTCTTTTTTCCATTTCTTATCTTTTCTAAAGGTAGATATCTAATTACATCCATCTTTGGATTTCCAATAGCGTGAATATTATTTGTATTTATTTTGTCTTTATATTTTTTATAACCCTCAACTTGTACATCTCCCCATAACAATATTAGGTCATATAGTTTTAAATTAGCTAGATTTCGAAACGAATCATCTGCCCTATCTGTATCATTAATTAAGAAACCCTCTGTTTCTAGATAAACAAAAAATGCATCAGGGCATATCTTTTTAACCCTTTCTATCCCGTTAAAATTACCTAAAATTACAATATCAGGTCTCCAAAACTTTAGAGCAAAATCAATATTTCTTGTACATGATAGAAAAACATCAAAACCGTATTTTTCAAATAACGCTTTTAAGAGAATACAATATCCAGCCTCTCTTCGCACCGAAGTTACTCTTAAGAGAATTTTAGGTTTCAACAAAGTTTTAAAGATGTTCATTTATTTTTGTAAATAAGATTTATAAGCCTAGAAACTTCTATTCCATCATTTGCAGTAGCAAGTCTTATTTTATTCTTTTTTTTTATATTTAGAAATGATTTTATTTCATCTTTGTAGTCCTGGTCAAAACTAGTATTGTGAGTTTCATTTAAAATCATTTTTCCATCTTTACTTACAACTCTTATTTGTCTTTTGATTAAATCATAAAAAATTGATGCTTCTATTCCTCTTATCACACCTTGTCTTATTGACGGACTACAACAATAATCCATTGTAATATTAGAAAAAACATTATTTTTACTCTCCATTAAGATAGCAGCATAGTCATCAACCTTAAGACCTAAATGTTTACTGTTTTTCTTGAAAGAAAAAATACTTTTATTTTTTCCAAAAAAATAATGAATCAAATCAATTTCATGCGAGTAATCATTTATTACCCCGCCTGAAAGAATATTATTTGTATAGTTTTTTTTTATATCTGAACCAGGTCTCCATAATCTTAGGTCACTGCAAACAATTGAATTACTCCATAAAATTTTACCTAATAATTTCTTATCCAGGATTTGTTTGACTTTATCTACAATAGAGTGAAATCTTAAATTAAACCCAGTAAAAATTTCAATATCTTGCGAATTTTTTAAGATTTTTTTAGTTTTCAAATAATCATCAGTAAAAGGTTTCTCAACCAATATTTTTTTAGCTTTTTTTAGTAAAAATTTAAGATCATCGTGATGTAATGATGAAGGAGTACATATAATAAAATTCTTTGTAATTTCTGATAAAGCTTTTTTCGATAAAATTTTAATACCATGTTTCTTTGCATTTCTCTCTTTTTCCTCACACTTGTCGTATCCAAAAACAACTAAATTTTCTTCTAAACAATTCTTTGCATGCCGAAGTCCAATAGAACCCAAGCCTAAAATACCGACAGTTTTATTTTTTTTATTTTTTAGCATTAATTTTTTTTATGCATCTTAATTTATCTAAATTTTTCCATACTTTTCTAAAACATTGAATGGCCAATTCTATTTCCCTACTATTCATTTCAAACAAACATATTTCAAAATTTATAAATGTTTTTCCATGAAGTTCTTCAGCTACTGGACATATACCTTTTTTATAATTAATTTTTCTTCGACATATATCAGATGTCCAAGGAAAACCACTAGAACCATAAGCAATTTTTTTTTGAAACATTGGTAATAAATGAATATTTGCAAAACCTTCACTAATACCATCCAGCCCCTCTGAATTGAGTGCTTCAACAATAATCTTTCTACTTACTCCTATTTTTTTTATATCAAGTACAATCGGATAGACATAAAACGCATGAGTGTTTCCTTTTTTAATGTAGGGTGTGCGTAATCCAACCAGATCCTTCAACCCATCTGTGAGCTTCTTTGCAACTTCTTGCCTACTCTTTACTAAATAATCCAATTTTTTAAGTTGTTCTATTCCAATTGTAGCCTCTATCTCACCCATTCGAAAATTATAACCAATCATATTGGATATATCCTTTTCTTTTTTTCCTACTACAGCAGCCTCGGCGTGGTTTCTAATTAAAAGTAAGCGTTCATATATTTTAAAATTATTCGTAACTAAAATACCTCCTTCCCCTGTATGAATATGCTTATGATAATTTAGACTAAAACCACCCACATCTGCCAAGGTCCCTGTGATACGATTATTATTCAAAACACCTGGTGCCTGAGCAGAATCCGTAATTACTTTTAGTTTATATTTTTTAGCAATCTTCATTATCGAATCAATGTCACATGACTGTCCTATAATATCTGCGGCCATAATAGCTTTAGTTTTGATGGAAATATTTTTTAATATTGAATTGGGACATATATTGAAGGTTTCAGGATCAATATCAGCAAATACTGGTATTGCATTCCAGTGCAAAATTGAAGTCACAGTCGCACACATTGTAAATGGGGTGACAATTACCTCATCGCCTGGTTCCAAACCAATTGATCCCACTGCAGTAATTAGTCCAGAGGTCCATGAATTGACTGTTACGGCATGCTTAACTTTAAAGAATTTTTCACACGCTCTCTCAAATTTTTGTACTTGCTCCCCTCCATAGAATCCTTCTCCCCAAGATCCAATAAAGTTTGACAGTATTCCAGACTTCAATACTTTTTTAGCAGCTTTGTATTCCTCCACACCGATTGTATTATACCTAGAAAATTTTTTTTTTATTACTTTCTTTCCGCCTAATATTGATAAAGTATTATTAGTAATTTTCATCTTATGTTAATCCACAATAATTTTTGATAAACTATTTAATACCTTGGAATCAGTTTCACCAGAACTCAAATTATAACTTTTATTTTCAAGGAAATTTGAAATTTCATTTAATAAATTTAATTGACATTGATTCATATTGTTTTTAAAAATTATTTTCTTTTGATCCAATTCTAAATAATTTTCTACAAATATATTATTTTTAATAGGATTTAGATAGGCTAAATTTCCTTCGTGATCATATCTAATCCTGCCATCTGAAGTTAAAATTTCAAGTGAAAACATAGAAAATGAATTATTTTCCCAAGATAAAAAAGTCACTTGTCCACCCTCAAAATCTGCAACAAAATCTAAAGAGTAATCATAGTTATTCATTTTTTGAATTTTATTTGTTCTGGTTATTTTTTTTAATGGCCCAAGCCAAAAGTTGCATAAATCTAAATAATGTAACCCAGAGTGAAGGAGCCCTCTATTATACCAGCATATTCCTTTTAGGGGTAAAGAACGGGTCATCATATTTTTTATCTTTGATTTTATTTTTATACAAGCAGGATCAGCTCTTCTTATATAGTTAACAAAAAAGTCAATTTTTGATTTTTTACAATTTTTTAATATAAATTGTACTTCTTTAAATTTATAAGAAATTGGTTTTTCACAAAGTATTATTTTTGGTTTACAGTATTTCAAAATATCCTGAAAAATTTTAAAGTGAAATTCTGTTGGTACCGAAATAATTATTACGGAATAATTTTTATATTTTGCCGCTTCTTTTACAGAACTAAATGCTTTAGTTTTATAAACTTTAGTAAAAATTTTTCTTTTTTCTTTATTTATCTCAACTGCCGCATCTAAAGAAAAATTTTTATGGAAATGTACTGACTTAGCATGAGACAAAAATACATTTTTATTGTTTAAACTAAGATCATAGGTTAGACCAACTTGTCCTAGACCTATTATAAGACAACTATAAGGCTTTATCATTTGGAATTAAATTCTGTGAAAATTAAAGTTTTTTTTTCCATAAATTTTTAATTTAAATTTTACGCAAGTATTTCAATAAAATTGGTATGTTCGATATAGGGTCTAATTTAAAAAAACTTTGATTTTGATCAGTAACAAGCATCGGTAATCTAGGATAATAAAAATTAAAGTTTTTATTTATATTTTTCTTACAAAAGTTTTCTCCTAGTAATTTTGATTTTATATAACTTTGATATCCATCTATTTTTTTTTCTATAAAAACTGTTGATGGATAAAAAAATAAAAGTTTATTTTTATTTTCATTAAACGTTTTTACAATTTTCTTAAATTGCTGAAAAAAATATAACTTATAAATTTTATAAATTTGATTGTCATGTTTTTTGTTCCATGATTTTAAAATTTTTGGTGAAGCAAAATAAAAAATATAATTAATATTTTCCATTTTTTTTAATTTATTCAAATGACCTTGATTTAATATATCAACTTCTGTATCAGAAATATTTTTACTTAATTTTTTATTAAATTCTTTTTTAATTTTTTTTGCCTCTTCGTAGCCTTTATAATACGTGAAGGTAACTTTTCCACCTCCTAAAGTAATAATTTTAGATACGATTTCTCCAATTCCCCTCGATCCTCCAATTACAAGAGCATTCATATGACTAAACTCTTTTTTTTTAATGAACTTTTTAATTCTTCTTATTGATGGGTTTTTTACTGGATTTTGTCTTAAAATTGTTTGAATATTACTTTCTATAGTTTTTCCAAAAAAATTTAGGTTTACCAAACCAACCCTTTTTTCGATATAACTAACGCTATATGATCTTTTTACTAATTTATTATTAGACTTTAATTTTATCTTAGTGGATACAAATAAAGAATTTAAACCTGGGACTTCCATTCCCACAATGTATGAAAGAGTACTAACCTCATACACAAAACTTAAACCATAAATTTTCTCTAGATTACTAAACGAATTTTCTATTTTTTCTGAGACACTTTTATAACTTAAATTTTTTTTTTTACATTTTAATTTTTCAATATCTTTTATTGTTTTATCAGATGGAGTTTCTAAAGTTTTATTTAGAATCAATAAATCAGCAGATTTTTCTACTTTTTTTGTTTTAGTTATTATAATTTTACATAATACTGCATTTGCATTTTTTATAATTATTTCATTATTTTTATTATTCCAATAAAAAAAAATTTTTTCTTTTAAAAAAATAGGTCTTAAAAAACGAATATCTAAATTATTAAAGTATATTTTTTTTCTAGTTAATAATTCAAGTGACCATAAGACCGCATGTATTCCGTGAACTAATATTTGACCATAAATTGTTTTCCTAGAATAATTCTGGCATAGATGAATAGGGTTTTTGTCTCCTGAGAAATCTATGAATTTTTTTTGTAATTTATTATAAAATTTCTTTGTACCAAGTAAAATCAAGTTTCTTTTGTTAAATATTATCGATGTTAATTATTTTTGTTAATTTAGGTATGTAATTTAAATTTTGTAAATAAGACTCAATTTCTTGAAAATAATGAGGGCGACAAACCACTAAAATATCAATCTTTCTATCTTTAATTTTTTCAGGGCTTTCAATTTTTTTTAAACAAGTCAACCATTTTTTTTTCCATTTGAACTCATCGCCGTCAAAAAAAAATAAATTCTTTTTATTTAGTTTCCAAGCTAGTGTATAACCTCCACCATAAAAACCGATTTTACAACCATTCTTTATTTGTTTTTTAAGATATGAGATTTTTGAAAACCATTTATCCTGAATTTTTTTTTCATATATCTGAAGTATTTTCTCTTCACCAGAAAAATTTTCTTTATCTTTAGTTAAATCGATTTTTTTTTTTCTCTTATCTTTATATCCCCAGAAAAAAAGTTCGTTACCAACTTTGTTTAATTTATATCCGCAGTCTTTAAATCTGTTTGCTTGAAGAAATCTTATTGCGTTATGCGGTGTAAAATAATTTATGTGCTCATAGCACAACTCCTCAACACTTCCATTATTAAAATGAATATATGAATTAGGTACAGACGCAAAAAAAAGTCCGTTTTCATTCAAAGACTTAAATGATTCATTCAAAAATTCAGATATATTTTCTATATGCTCTAGGCAGCCACTTGAAAAAACACAATCAACCTTTGTTTTGAGAATACTATGTTTGAATTCTTTTTTATAAACCTTTAAGTTAAATTTTTTTTTTGCAACCTGACTTTGTGGACCAATTTCGAAACCTAAAGTTGAATACCCTTTTTGTTTTAATTCATTTAAAAGATGACCGTTTCCGCAACCAATCTCAACAACTGTTTTTTTATTAATCATTTTTTTTTCAAGATATTCCTTAAACTCATTTAGCCTTTTTGTTGACAATTTTGATTCACCCAAAGGCGTACTTAGCATACTTCCAACTTTATAGACTAACTTAATTGTTTTTTTTATCTTATTTGTTAAGGCTAATTTTGGAACTAATGTTTTTTTATCAATATACAATGAAAAGAATAGATCTTCAGGTAGTCGCAAGTTTTGATTTGCATCCAAAACTCCAGCATAAAAAGGTAAATTAATATTAATAAATTTTCTATCAGTCACAATTTTTATTGTTATTTTTTTCTTTAATTAAAGAATACTCATTTTCTTCTAATAATTTTTCAGAAGAATTAGAAAAATCATTACAACTTACTGAGAAAGACAAAAATCTTCCAAACTTTGCTGTAAAAAATTTATTTTCTTTAGTCAATGTATGTCTTAATTTACCTAAGTCCATATCATAATTTATTCTTTCTTTTCCAACAAAATATTTTGTATCAACAAAAGTTTTTTTTCCATTATCTAAAATTTGCCCATTAAATGTTTTAAAGTATCTGTAAGAAATGTTTTTTTTCTGTTCAACATAATGAAGGTATGTTACTTCAAAGTTACAAGCAATATTAATTAATTTTCCAGAATATGCGTGCAATAACCCGAAACAAGAATCTTCTCCAAAACAATCATAAATACTACTATTTTCAAAATCTCTTTTGTATTTACCGAAACTACAGACACTAAATATTGGATTTCTAGACCTTACAACTCCTTCATATTTTCTGAAGCCTTCAGATAATAAACCTACAGTGCTTTGAGAGTTTTGAACATTAAAAACCTCGGATTTTGTAGAACTATAAGTGAATGAAGGAAAAACAAGAGTACCTTTATTACCTATAAAATTTATGATTTCTTTAATAAAACGAAAAATTTTTTTTGATTTACTTCCCTCTAGTTGTGCAGCTACAATTGCATCCCCATGAATCATAATAACATCTCCAGGTTTAATATTTAAAGATTCAAGTGCAAAAAATATTTCCTCTGGCTTTAACATTAATAATTGTCAAGGTTATTTATAATATCTGAAACTGACTTTATGTTTGACATTTGCTCAACATCAAATTTAACGTTGAAAAACTCCTCTACAGCTAATAATAAATTTAAATTGCCAAGAGAATCCCATTCATCTAAATCACCAATTTTCATTTTTTCAATATTTTTAGGTATTGTAGTATTTGGAAATGTTTTGCAAAAAATTTCCCTCAATTCATTTATTTTTTTTTTATTCATAAATATCAACAAATTTAATATTTTTTTTTGAGCAATTAGATATGTAATATTTATCTTTAATATTTTGAGAAAAATTAAGTTTTTTTGAAATTTGATTATCTAATTGTTTAAAATTATTTGAACTATAAAAGTTTTTGACAACGATATTTTTTTCGGTTTCAAAATAGTGCCCAATAATAAATTTTAACTTATTTTGTCTTGCTAATTCGAATATCTTGCTGAGCATCCAACTTTCTAAGTATCTACCAAAAACTCTACAACTCATTAAAAAAGTTTCGATAAATAAATATTTTTTTTCCAATTCTTTTAGTACAATTAGTCCCACTATACCATGATCGCCATAAATATCATTTAATTTAACCATAAAACTTAGATTAGCATTTATCTTGATAGTAGCCATAATTTCGTCTTGACTATAACGTTTCGTTGTAAGATTAAATTGATTAGTTTTATTAGCGAGTTGCTCTGCTCTTAAAATATTAGATGAATCTATCTTAATTTTTTTTGGTGCTAATTTTATTGATTTCAGATAGGATTTTTTATTGTCAGTTTTTGAAAATTCTTTATCGAATAGTGACTTTCTTTCGTATAATGCTTTTTTTTCAATATCATCCTTTGTTAATTTAAACTTAGAAAATAAGTCTGAAGCTTTTATAAAGTTCGGCCAGTTATAAATTGATTTAGGCACTTCAATTGTGTGTACTTCCTTGACCATTGATCTTACGTGATCCCTTTCAAGAGGATTGTCATCCCAAAAAACAACACTTTCCAGCCCTAAGTTTAATTCTTTTGTCATATCAATAATATTCTTATATTTATCATTCCAGTTTATTCTCCATGTAACAAAATCTTTAATAGATAAAATCATTTTTTTTTGTTTGAATACTTCTATTACATCATTTTCATTATTTTTGCTTGCCAAAGCTAAGAGAACACCTTGTTGAGATAATTTTTTAATCTCTTTTTGAAAATTTGAATAGATTTTTCCTACTCCGTCCTCACCAATTAAGACAGAGTTAATACCATCCTCACCAACAACTCCTCCCCATAAAGTATTATCGCAGTCAAGTATTAATAATTTCTTTGGGGTGGTAATAATTTTCTTACATAATCTAAAAACTAATTTTGTCAGCTCCTCTAAACCCTTAATTGAAAGTCGACAATGAGCAAAATACCAATTCCTTTCATCAAACATACTATTATAACCGCGCATAGCAAAAAAATGATCTAATTCAACAACTATCAAATGATCATACAGAATCTCTAGTTTAGATATATTTTTGAGAAATTTTAAATAAGTAAAAGAATCTAAATTCATTTTTTTATTAAAATTTAATATATTTGAGTTAACAAAACTAGATATACATATAACAATTCTTGATCTATTTGATATCAATCTATCTTTTAAAATTTTTAAAAAGAACTTAAAAAATTTTTCTTCTTCTCTTTTTTTTTGAAAGTTATCGTATAAGTCTTGAAAAAAAATTATTGCAAATAATGTTTGGTTTTCATTAGATTCAGAAAAAAAATTTATCCAGTCAAAGTATTCGGAAAAACTTAATTCTGTTATTTCTCTTACCTTGTTCCATGATTTATTTTTAGGAATCAAATAGGAAGTTGAGCATATTTTAATTGGATTGTTTTTCATTTAACTTACTCTAAATTATTGATTGGATATGGCACCCTAAATTCACGTTTATAAAGGTCCTTTACAATTGAAAAGGTTGGAATTTTTAGTGAATCAGTAATAAACATTATATAAGAGTCTTTTCCAATACTTATGTCTGCGGAGGAAATTGAGGTTTCAAGACTTTTTTCTCTTTCAATAAATTTTTTATAAATAAAGTTTTTATCATTTCTTAAAAAGCTTTGTAGAGGATGAAGTCTTATCAAAAAAGAATGATTGATATTGCGTTTAAGAAAATCACTATTTTGTATATAATTAATTTCATTTTGAATATTATTTTTCTCTTTTTTTTCCCAACTTATTCTATATTTTGGACTTCCTTTATTTTCATAGTAATAACTTTCAGGTGACGAAAAAAAAACTACTCTCTTTTTTGTAGTTTTTTTGATTTTCATTTTTCTTTTTTTCAAATACTTAAGAAAATAGTTTTCTGATATTTCAATAGATCTATTTTTATAATTTATTTTTGCCAACTCGTAAGCGTATTTATCTGTTACAATTATCTTTGACGTAAGTAAAGTCTTTCCTTTATAGGATAATCTTGCTTTATAATTTGTCCAATTATCAAAAATAACCCATATTTGTTTATTTTTTTTATTAGCTAGTTCTATTATTTTTTTTTCATAATCGTTACCACTTGTGGAACATATTATTAAATCATAGTTTAAATCATCTAAATTATTATTATTTTCATTTTTTTTAATTAATGATGTTGAATCTCCTTTTAGAAAAAAAAACTTTTTATAATTTTTCAAAAATGGATTATGTTTGACAAAATAATATAGTTGATATCCACCGCCTAAATCTGACGCAAATGCGGCTAAACTTTTTGAACTTTTCATAACCAGTTTACTTTTTAAAATTAATTAATTTATTTTTTTTTAAAATATCAAATGATAAAAGTATTTCTTCAACTGTAACATCTAGGTAATTTGCTATATCAAAAAGATCATTTTTACCATTAGCATAAACTAAAAAATCTAAATTTGTTTTTGTATCACCTTTTAATATACTAGTTTTTATTGAGGTGTTGTCATAGAGATTTCTTTTTCCCATCTGTGGCTCGCACTCAAACTTTGCGATTGGCTTTTTAAAAGAGTTCTCAAGACCTTCTATTATTTCAAAAAAAACCTTTAGTGAACCTTTCAAGCCCTTTTTTGATAACACGGTAAAATTATCTCCACTAGTATGATATTCAGGATATTCGTTATACTTACTTCTACAAAAACCACATATTGGAAGATTTATAAGACTTGAACAATATTGTCTTTCATCACTTCCTCTTTCTAGAAAACTATAAGTTTTATAATTTTTTTTTTTTTTTAAAACAGAGTGTAAAATTTTTTCACTAAAGTTATTTTTGTACGGTGAGTGAACCAAACTATAAGCTCTTTCATCTCCTACACAGGACACTGTATACCCTGCAATTATATTTTTTTTCATCGTTTTATAGTTATCTGATAAATAATTAATAGAACCTATGGTTTCAGGTATGAATACAAACCTATATGTATAATTAAGGTTTTTTTTGTAAGTTTTTAAGTATTCAGCTAAGGCTGTAAGTACACAAATACCTGATAATTCGTTATTAGCCATGGATGGATGACAAATATTTGTGGAAAAAAATATCTCCTTTTGAGATCGTCCCTTAATTAAATACTCCCCATAATGCATTTTTCCATTAAAATGCTTGGAATCTATAAATGCTCTATATTTTTGGTTCTTCAATTTTTTCAACTCATTGTAGGAGATGCAAAAACCCCATTTTTTCTCATAATAACTCGTTACGTAAGGAATTAGATTAGGCTGATTTTTAAGCGTATATAAATTTTTTTTAAGATCTTTTAGCGAAAGAGTTTTATTGACAGATTCTGAATAACCAACGATGTGAAGGTTATTTTTTTTGAATTCACAAATTTTCTTGCCGTCTTCACCTTCTATGAAAGCATCTTTAATATTCCATTCACTTGGAATTCTCCAGTCATATATTTTTTTTCCTGATTTTGCTGATAAAATTGTCAAGTCACTCAAAATTTCTTTAATAAAATTAAGAGTTTTTAAATTGTCGTTTCCCGTAAGAGACCTATTTAGTGGCCAAAGCTTTTTAGCCCATGAATACATGCTTTTGGAATAAGCATCTAACAAATTATAATAATGCATCTAATTATTTAAACTTTTTAATGTTTTTTTAAAATTTTTCACAACTTAATCTTAAATATTTTTTACTGGCTCAGAAATAAAAAGTGCAGATTTATTTCTAGACTTGATTTTAATTTTAGTTTTATTTATTTCATCAAGTTCTTTTTTTATATCTAGAAAGTATAAGTTTCTTTTTCTTAGTATTTTTGTACTCTTTAAGTTGTTTAATACTGAGTCTTTTTTCATATTTATCGAAAACTTAAACTTCGTATGGAAGAATTGACTTTTTTTTTAATAAAATCTATCACAATAACTTGTTCAGTAATCAATTATAGTCATGCCTTTTTATCTAATTTTTTTGAAAAAGATATTGCTTCTTTTTCAAAGCTAGCAAACAAAATATCACCATAAATCACATAATCAGATTTCTCAACACCTTCTTTTAGATCAGCAATTTTTATTTTAACTATTTTTTTTTGAATATTTTTATAGCTAATCCATATAAAACAAAAAAAGGTCTTCTTTCCTTGTTTTAGTCCAGCTACTTATAAGATCTGCTCTACCAGAATCATTAGAAACAATACAAATTATGAGAATTAATTATCACCTTTCCTTTGAACTTTATGATTAATTTTTAGAAGTTGTTTATTTTTTTTAAGAAATTTAATTACCTCATAACAACTAAAATTAGGATTTTTTTTTTTGATAAAATTTTCAATTATTTTCTTTAAAAGAATATAATCAGAGTATTCATCTAATGTTAAACCTAGGTCTGGCCAATAAAGATATTCAGGTGAAATACAATTAATTCTTGAGAATAGTTTTGTGTTTTCCCTAATATGAAGTGTTACATGTTCTCTGTGCAACTTTTTTTTTGTCATAGACGAAGATTTCTTAAGAGTTTTAAGAGAATAAACTTGAACATCCATACCATCTGGATAACTTCGTTTATGAACGTTACTCACATAATCAACATTATTATTGAGGTATGTTTTAATAATTTGTTCAACTATTGAAGTGTCTATTATAGGACAATCTCCTGTGACTTCAACAACCACATCAGCATTCAAAGATTCAGCTGCACCAATTACTCTTGACATAACGTCATTTTCTGAGCCTCTAAAAAATTTAATGTTATTTGATCTTGCAAAATCAACAATAACATCGTCTTCAATTTTTTTTGTAGTCGCTATAATTAAATCATCAATTATCTTTACTTTTTTTAGTCTATTTGTAAGATGAAGAAGAAGAGGAATTCCTCCTGCTTTTAATAAAACCTTCCCGGGCAACCTAGACGAATTCATTCTTGCCTCAATTGTTGAAATAATTCTCATCTAAAATTAACAATATAATTAATTTAAACTTTAAAAATTTTTGGCTCTTTATATAAAAGTTGAATTGAAACTCTTTCATCAATGTTTGTATTAAATTTTAATGAAGATAAAGAAATACTTTGCTTATTTACTAAAGTATAAAATCCACTTGAAATAAAAATCCTCGAATTATCCATTTTGTGGGAAAAAACACCATCCTTATGGCTATATCTTTGAGAATATTGAAGAGGTGTATCAAAATCAATAATTGATAAAAAACCTCCAAATTTTAAAGTCCTATCAGCTTCGCTTATTGATCTAAAATAATATTCTCTATCAACTAGATAGAGAAAGAATCCTAAATGTACGTAATCAAAATAAGAATCATCTAATTTTAATTTATCTGAAAAACCATTATTAATTTTGATAGATGGAAATTTTTTTTTTACAAAATTAACAGCATTTTTACTTGGTTCAATTCCAAAAGCTTTAGCTTTAATTTCATTAGAAAGGTAATCTAAAGAAAAACCATTTCCACAACCAATTTCTAACATTTTATTAATATTTTTTTTGAATGGTACCAACCAATCACGCAAGAATTTAAGCGGCTTGAGATCTTGACCTTTTTTATATCTATCAAAAAAAGCATCAGCTTCGCCATCATTAAAAATTTTTTTATTACTCATAAACTTAATTATTTTTGAATGAAAACCAATAAAATTTCTTTATCAAAGATTTTAAAGGGCTCCTTAAGTGATTTACAAACAAAAGTCTAAATAATGTTATTAGTATTTTCATATTTGCTAAAAAAAAAGAACCATATCGAGATTTATCAATCCTTTTCACACCATCTACTTTCAATTCACTAAAACCGATATTATTTCTTAACAGATAATTATAAATTGAAAGACCTAAATTATTCTCAACAATCATAATTTTAGAATTCTTAATTAATCTTAAATTAAGTCCTTTCATTCCACAAGTTATGTCGTTGACACCATATTCTCTTTTAAAGTAAGAACCTATTAATTTTTCAGCAAGTCTTGCTCTTTTGTTTCTTACTCCAAAAATCAAATCATTATTTTTAAATAATTTAAGATAATTTTCTATTATTCTAGGAGAATGCTCACCGTCAGCATCCATAGTTATGCTATGAGTAAATCTTAGTGCAACTGCTTTTTTAATTCCTTTCTCTAGTGATTGACTATAACCTACATTGATTCTGTTATAAACTACAAAAGCTCCTAAAGATTCAGATACTTTTTTTGTGTTATCTGTTGAATTATCATCTACAACAATCACATCACCGTATTTTTTAGCACCCAATATTACTTTAGATATTGTTTTTTCCTCATTAAATGCCGGAATTATTATTGCTAATTTAAATCTTCTGGATATATTTCTTCGCCTTTTTCTTTGTTCTTGTTTAGTTTTTTACCGATAATATTTTTCACAAACATTGGGTTTATAGCTGTTATTGGGCATGGTCTTAAAAACTCTATATCACAGAGCTCAATAGTTTCATTAGCTTTTTTTGAAGATTTCATTCTTATAGACCTTCTTTGAACAATTACAGTTTCTTTTTCATTGTCCTCAATCTTTTTTTCAGAAATTCCTAGGGCGTCTTCCAATTCTCGTGTTTTTTCAATCATAGTTTTCCATGTTTTTGGATTCATAGAAAACCCATGGTCAGGACCGTTTCGAGAATTATCGTCAGTAAAATGTTTTTCAATAATTCTAGCACCCATTGCTATAGCACCTAACACAGAAGTATGACCTGAAGTGTGGTCAGATAAGCCTAAAATAGCATTAGGCCATCTTTTTTCTAAAGTCTTTAAAACATTAAGGTTTTGATATTTAACATTTGTATCTGAACCAGTATAGTTAGTATTACATTGCATAACACAAATTTGATCTGAACCAGATTCTAAAATATTCATAGCATCCTCAATTTCTGTAAGACTTGAAGCACCTGTTGACAGAATAACTGGTTTTTGGGTTGCTGATATTTTTTGTAACAGTTGTAAATAAGTAATATCTCCAGAACCAATCTTAAAACAGTGAACTAAGTCTTCAAATAGTTCAACGGCTTCAATATCATAAGGCGTAGTCATAAACTCAATATCTGCCTTTTTACATGTGGCAACCAATTCATCTGTCCATTCCCTTGGTGTTTGATATTTTTGGTAAACATTAAAAACTGAGTCATTCCAGTTTGCTTGGTGTGAAATTTTCATATTTTTAAAACCATAGTCTGAAACTATTCTTTCAGCCAAAAAATGTTGGAATTTTGCGCAATCTGCTCCTGATTCTTTACTTATCCAAATTAAATCTTTTGCTCGTTCCAGATCACCATCATGATTAGATGCTAAATCTGCAATAAAATAGGAAGGAGAGTTTTTTGATATTTTTTTTTTTATTAATAATCATTTAAATACTATAATTGCTGAGTACGTTTGAGACAACCTCGGATAAGTTTGGCATTTTTTTTTTCAAAGCTTTCTCTATTTTTGATACATCCAAACCACAGTTTTGCGATCTAATTGTTTTAAATTTACTTTTTTTTACACTAGGTTTGTAAAGCTGAATTCCCATTTGTTTTGAAAACTCGAGTATTATTTCTTTTTTTGAAAAAACTTCTCTACTTCCTAGGTTAAATGTTCCAGTTAAATCTTTTTCTATAGAATTAAATAATAATTCAGAAAATTTATAAATATCAATACTAGATATTTTGTAATCATCAAATAAGTCCATTTGAACTCTATTTTCTATACATTTTATTACCCACTCGGCGAATGATTTTTTTTTTGAAAGTCCTATTATATTGGTTCTAAAAATTAAATGATTCCTTGACTTACCAACAAAAAGCTCACCAAGAAATTTTGTTTGAGCATATACATTTACCAAACTAATAGGATCCTCCTCATTATTTTTTTTTTTTTTAGAATATGCAAAAAATTGATCCGTAGAGATATAGATAATTTTTTTATTTTTTTTTTTAATCCATTCGCAAATATTATAAATAGAATTGGAATTTACGTTCCAAGTTTGAAAAGGATTATTTTCACAAAAATCAAGATCAATTAGACCAACGGTGTTAATTATAACATCAGGGTTTATTTTATTTAATAAATTTCTTACTCCTTTGTGATCAGTAATATCAATTCTTATATCATTGGATGTTCTTGAACAACCATATGATAAAAAACCTAAATTTTTTGAGAATTTTAGAAGAACTGAACCTAACATCCCAGTATCACCAAAAATTAGAATTTTTTTATACATCAATTGGTAAATTTTATTTTTTTTATAACTGCTAAAAGACTTTTTCCTACCAACCAAGAGTTATTATTATTACTAACATATTCAAAGTTCAAAGGAACGCTTTTGAATTTTTCAGAATATTTTTTATTTCTGTAGTTAGAAAGAATAATCTCAGGTTTAATTATAAAATAATCTTTAAATTCAATTGTATTTCTAGAATCATTTTTAGATATTAGTTTTTCGTGAAGTTTCTCACCAGGTCTTATCCCAGTAATTTTAATCTCAAAATTTGGTTCTAAAACATTAGCTAACTCTAAGATTTTAATGCTTGGTATTTTGGGTACGAAAATTTCTCCACCTTGCATAACTTGAAGTGATTTCATAACAAATTTAACACCTTCCTCAATAGTAATTGAAAATCTTGTCATTTCCCTATCAGTAATTATGAAAACTTTTTTACCCTCTTTTTTTAATTTATTAAATACTTCTAAAACACTTCCCCTGGATCCCAAAACATTTCCGTACCTAACTATAGAAAACCTTGTAAATTTATTACCTGACAGGTGATTTGCTGCAACAAATATTTTATCAGAAACGAGTTTAGTAGCCCCATACAAATTAACTGGGTTACATGCCTTGTCAGTAGAAAGTGCAATTACTTTTTTGACTCCCTTGTTTAAGGCAGTAGTTACAATATTTTGAGCTCCATTTATATTAGTTTTAACACATTCAAAAGGGTCATATTCAGCTATGGTAACAATTTTCATTGCTGCTGCATGAACAATTACATCAATATTGTCAACAGCCATTTCTAATCTTGATAAATCCCTTACATCACCAATAAAAAACCTAAGTCTGTCATGATACTTTTCCGGGATATTATTTTTCATATTAAATTGCTTTTGTTCATCCCTTGAAAAAATAATAATTCTTTTAGCTTTTGTATTTTTTAGCAAGAAATCAACAAACTTTTGACCAAAAGAACCTGTTGCACCTGTGATTAAATAATTGGAATATTTCGACATATAAGAATAAAAATTAAAAATTAAAAATTAAAAAAACAAAAGCTACCGCACTTCTGAAGGAATCAAAAATTCAGAAGGAAAAAAAAAAAAATTATATCTTACACAAAATGTTCTTTTGTAAGATAGCTGTAATTTTACCACTTATTGATTCTAATAATAATTTTACTCTATCAGAACTACAAAATTCTATGATCTTTCCTTTTTTACTTGCTAATTTTCCTGAAGTAACTTCAACAGTATCGTCAATTTCTAAAAATTGATTTTCCACTATTTTTTTTAAATTAACTAAAATTGAATCCTCTAAAGCTTTGGGTTTTCCATCAATAGAGATTAGATATTTAACACCATATGTATTCCGTATTTTTGACCAATTATCCTTATATAAGTCTAAAATAACAAAAATATAACCTGGAAAAAAATGCTCAGTTTTAATTAAAATTTTACTTTTTAACTTTACAGTCTTCTTGTACATTGGTGTCCAAGTTTGAAATCCCTGCCTTTTTAGATTAAAGAGCACTTTTTCTTCTTGCTTTGGCTTCGTATGAATAACGTAGTGTTTTTTCATTTTACAGATACTTTTTTTTTAGAAATATGAAGAAACTTAGGGAAATAAATATTTGTTGTGTTAAACATATTGAAAAGTTCATCATAAATTAATTGAGGATCTTTTGACTCTACTATAACAAACGCTAATTTCTTTGAATTTTTTTTCATCTTGTTAAATCTATATTCAAGAGTTTTTTGTTTATTAAATTTTAGATGAGCGCATTCCTTCATGTTTTCATGTAGCATTGACAATTTACATATGTCTTCTAGGTCACCTTCACCAACTAATACAATATCAAACCTTCTTTTTTTTATTTCTATTAAAATTTCAAGATATGCCTGTTTTGCCTTTTGAAAAAAATTTAAAGAGCTGTCCAAGTATTCTCTTACAAGCCTTGATTTTTCAGTAAAGCCTTCTTTAGTAAGGTAATAAATATATCGTTTGTATGGTGCAGCCTTTGCTTTTACATAACCTTTGGAGATAGCTTTTTTTAAAATAGCATTAGCCATGCCAAGCGAAATAAGAACACTTTTGGCAAGATTACTTTGAGAAATAATTTCTTTTTTCTCGAGCTGAGAAAAAAAGTTAATTATTTTTGAAGTTTTTACATTAAAATCCATATTGAAATTCATATCATGAATTTCACGCTATGAAAATAAAAATTTATAATTTTTATTTTTATTTTATAATTTGGTTTATGTTAGGAAAAATGTCAAAAAAAGAATTTTAGAAAAAAGTTACTATTCACAATCATACCTTAATTCATTCTCAGAAAATCGTAAGATAGTCTTTTCTAACAAAGTCAAATTGAATATGTAAAATCATATGAAAATAAAAAAAACAAAATTCTTGTTTTGGTTGCGGGGGCAGGATTTGAACCTGCGACCTTCAGGTTATGAGCCTGACGAGCTACCAGGCTGCTCCACCCCGCGTCAGTTAACTGTAATTTTAAGGCCCGGCAACGACCTACTCTCCCGTGTCTTAAG